>Ga0180935_1083_pt1 | contig 30651 bp, 29 predicted proteins | sample Deesub1362A_J573_FD_124196 | JGI IMG/M metagenome (GOLD analysis project Ga0180935, IMG submission 124196) | Archaeoglobus sp. JdFR-31
AGCTATCAGCTACCTCGTCCTCTCAGTCTCTCTATGGTACACTTTGAGGGAGATAAGGGAGTTGGTGAAGGTTGGGTGATAGGTGGTTGTAAGTTCAGAAAGATGTAGAAGTTCAGGATATAGCCCACTTTGCTAGTTTGTGGATTTTATTGCAATGAGTTTTAAAGAATCAACATCTTTTTTCTGCCACATCATTGCCAGAAAGTCTGGCAGGAAACTTTGAAATAAATGTAGCTGGATAGTGCTGCCTAATCTTGGATCCTCGCAGGTATTTGACAGGATTTCGAGCAGTTTGCCAATCTTTTTTGGTTCTCCTTCTGTTCTTTACCAAGTAAACCCTGAACGCTGGCTCTCTCATGACTTTCTTGCTCATGAGCTCGTCTAGGAAGTTCCGATTGAGGCTAGTTAAGGCAAAGATATAGTTCTCCCTCCCGTCCTCTCTGAAGGGAGAGCCCGACAGTATATCCGGTTATTCCAACAAATATGGCGTTTCAGACCATGACTGGAGGCTGGATATCAAGGACATGAGAGCATGTGGATATACTGTGCATCTCCTGTTAGAGATAGAACAATCGTTAACAGTGGCCACATCGGCTGGCACAGTAATGACTATGTGGGTTTCTGCCTGAATGAGGCAGGAGATGAGAAGAAGAAAAAGTGAACAAGAGCATTCATTCTTTTTTATTTCCTCTATTTTTTGTATTATTGCAGATTGGTTTTTAGTGAGGATTTTGATATCTTAAAAAATTGGAAGAGAAGATTAATAAAGAATTGCACAGAATTTGAAACGTGAGTGAGGAACTGGAAAAACTGATTCGAAATCTCAAAAAAGACTTCAGAGAATTTGCTGCCGAATGTATAGGCATTTTACTATATGGTTCCTATGCTAAGGGAGAGAATACGAAAAGAAGTGACGTCGATGTTTGCATTGTCAGACCATCTAAACAGACTGTGAACAGGATTCTCAACAGGCTGGGCGGGAAGTATGATATCAGGGTCTTTGAGGAACTTCCTCTGTATGTCCGCATTGATATCGTTAGAAGTCACATCAGAATCTATGCCAAGGATGAGATTGATTTTTACTTCTACAAGCAGATGAGAATGTGGAAAGACATGGAGCACAGAATAAAAGAGAATTCGTTCAGGAATGTAGAAGAAAAACTCAGGATCAGAAGGAGGTGGCTCAGTGAGAAAAAAAAGATACTTGGAAAAGCTAGAATGGGTGGAGAAGGAGATTAACTTTTTGTCCGAGCACTCAATTGGACACTCAATGTATGATGAGGTTGAAAGAAGGGCAGTTCTCTATTCAATCCTAACGGCTGTGGAGGCTGTTATGGATATAGCAGCCATGCTTGTAAAGGATGCTGGCTTGGAGGTAGAGGATGACTATACAAACATATCTAAGCTTGTGGGGGAAGGAGTCATAAGCGAAGAAGAAGGTGATATGTTGAGGAGATTCAATGGTCTGAGAAATGCTGTAGCTCACCACTACAACCACCTAGATCTCAGAAGAGTTGAAGAAGTCCTTGATTTTGTTGATGAGCTGTACAGAATTGCTGTTAAGCTTGTAAAAACCGCTGAGAGTCTTGTGGAGTGATTAGCAGTTCTTGAGCAATATAGAATTATAAGTTTTGATTAAATTAAATGAGTTAAAAAATTCAGATCAGATCAACAGTTATGGTATTTCCGTTCAAAACATCCTCTTCGCTCACTTCAACTGTCTTCACCACATCTCCGGCTCTTATCTGGTATGGTTCTGCCTTCACCGGATACTTGGAGTTTTGAGCGTATGGGACGGTAATCTCGTAATGTCCATCTTTAACCTCTGCCCAGTTCTCGTAGACGAATACTCTTCCCTGATTTGTAACGACTTTGGCTTCGATGTGTACTTTATCAACTCCATCTGGTACTCTGCCGGTAATCTTTGCCCCCTTCACGTACTCAAATATCTTGACATAGCCAGTGAATGTAGTGTCCACGGGACTGAAGCCGAATTTCGAAGCATAAAGCTGGTTGAATAGATTGCGGTATATGAGCTCCTGAAAGCCCGAAAACGTGTTGGCTGAGGAAGCACTCTCGTATATCATTCTGTAATGCTGTAGCCCTTTGGTATCAAGGATGTGCAGCTTTGCTTCAAGAGTCCTGAAATAGTTCTCTGATGGGAGATTTAGAGTCTGGACGCCTATAACATTCGAGGGAATCATGCGTGGGTTGAAAGCAACTCCAACCCTGCCGTCTGGCAGGTGATAGATGTAACCCAGTCCTGCATAGTAGACTTGGCCAGCTTTCTCCAGTGTCCCTTCTGCCCATGTTGCCATGGCGTAGAACTTGCCTGTGGCCATTTCCACATCGCTTATAACGAATTTCACCCCGAGCTCATCAGCAATCCTGTCAGCGTAGTTTTCATTGAAGGCAGTAAAGAACGGTGCAGCTCCGGGCACATTGTTGTACTTATTTCCTATCCCCTGCTGGAATGGATTTGCGTTGGGTATGCGATGAGCTATTGCAGTAATCCAGTGCCCATAGTCCCACCAGCTCATTACACCGTACGTTCCTTCAGGGTAGTAAGGATAGGGCTCCCCCAGCTTTTTTGGAGGCTTGTAAAGCTGGTAATAGAATTCATCATACATCTCTTTGCCGGGTGTATTCTCCCGCATCCAGGTTAAAGCTTCATACCACTGCTTGTTTATACCTCCTGCAGAATATTTGGAGTAGAAATTTGCTTGGTTAAATGTGGGGTAGAAAAGAATAATTAGGATGAGCAATCCGGCCATAAAGTTAGTATTGCCAACTTTTCGCATCGTCTTTCTATCGTTGTTGACTACTGCGCTGATGAACTTGTAGAAGCCAAGCCTTTCGAGGATTGCATTGGCCATTGCTGCTGCGAAGACGGCTGAAACAACCCCGAAGTAGTAGGCGAAGCGGTTCTGTCCGGTAAGTGCTATAAGCATGGCCACGCCCCAGATTAAAACGAGGAGATAGAGTTTTCTTCTCTCTCTGAGAAGCTTGTAGGTTGTGTAGAACATTCCAGGGATTGCGAAGAAGAAGGTCATGCTGAAGTTATTCCAAGCTGGCTCAAGGCTGAATTTGCCGCCCATGGTGAAGAAAGGCTGGACTTCTGCTATCGTAAGCCGTCCACCTGTGGGTTGAACCACGCCAACAATTCGCTTGAGCAGGATGAAGAAGTCAGGAGATATGGCGGCAATTCCGCCGATAATGACTGCGGCTGAGACGATTACTGTTGCCGGAAATGCGTAATCTTCCTTAATACCAAGTTTTGCATAAATTCCTTGGTTTTCAAGTCTTTCAATTAGATGAAATACAAGGACTACGAAGGCCGAACCTAGGATGATGAGGAGCTGGAATGACGAGTAATAGACGGTGTTTAACTTTGGATATATTAACGCAAATGGCAGGTAAAGGAGTGCAGCAACTCCAAACATTATTGCAGAAATATATGTAAGGTTCTCGGTTTCAGCCTTCAGCCATTTTTTGAAAAGGTAGGCAAGAAAGGCGTAAATTACAACCATCAACGCAACGATGAAACCCGGAGCCCAGGTGTCGAGGTATAACCCTAAAGCAATGCCGGTTGAGATGGGGTAAATTAAGCTCTTTTTATCCCTGATGTTCTCCCCACGGCTTCTTCCACCCCATTTGTTTACAGAGGCGGCAAACAGTGCCAGAACCGAAGTCATCCAGAAAACTTCCCAGATGTGGTGGTCATTGAAGCTCAGAACGCTTCTTGCCATCAGCTGTCCGGGGATAAGGACGACGAGCAATGAAGCTATTACTCCAGCCTTTTTGCCAAACACTTCTTTCGCGAGCAAATATGTCGGCAGAGCAAGCAGAGCTCCGCCAATTGCCGGGATGAATACTATTACTGACCTGATAGATGCCGGGTCAGTGGACCCGGTTATAAGGGAAATTAGGGCACTGAAATAGACTAGGAAGGGGCCAAAGTGAATGTAGGTACCATAAGGATATTTCGTGAAGGCATCAAACCATATTCTGTTCGGGAAGTTGTGTATTGCTGAATCAACCAGCCTGAAATAATACCACGGGTCGTTGCCGCTGAGTTTTGCACCCTCCATCCATGTGGGGAATATGGTGTTCCAGGGGTTTGCAATTCTGAGATAAAGACCGACTGCAACGGCAATTATTATGAAGAACCAGTGCCAGTTATTTTTAACTCTCTCCGACATCGGGTTAAGCGGGAAAGGAGGAGATTTAAAGTTTTTTATCAATTGATGTATTAAACCCGAAGTTCTTAGTCCAGCTATTTCAGATTCTCTCGGTGCCACATAAGTAAAATTAAAATGCTCCTTTCAATTTTGTTGAGATGGTGAGGGTTTCTGTAATTGTGTCCACTTATACAAAGGACAGGCACAGTGATGTTTTGCGATGTGTGGAATCACTCTTCAATCAGACCGAAAAACCAGATGAAGTAATTCTCGTGCTGGATCCAGTTGATGCCTTAATAGAGTTTTACAGGGAAATAATACCAAGTAAGGTAAAAATAGTGGCATCATCCGGCTTTGGTCTCTCAAATGCTAGGAATACCGGTATAGAAAATGCTCGTGGAGATGTTATAGCCTTTATAGACGATGATGCTTGGGCCGATGAGCAATGGCTGGAGAGAACTGTTGAAAATTACGAGGATGATATAGTTTATGGAGTCGGAGGTAAAATTGTTCCAGTATTTGACGAAGGAAGGCCAAAATGGCTGCCAGAAGAGCTGGACTGGATTGTAGGCTGCACTTACAAAGGTATGCCAGAAACTAAAGCAGAGGTCAGGAACCCCCTAGGGGCAAATATGAGCTTTCGGAGGGAGGCTTTTGAGATTGCCGGACTTTTCAGGACAGAAGTCGGGAGATATGGGAAAAAGTTACTCGGAAGTGAGGAGACCGAGTTTTCCATGAGGTTGAGAAGGTTGAAACCGGATGTGAAGATTGTGTACGATCCTTCAGCAGTTGTTTATCACAGGGTTCCAACTCAGAGATCTAACCTTAGGTATGCTTTAAAAAGGGCATATTATGAAGGGTATTCAAAGGCAATTTTGAGCAAAGAATACAAACTTAGTGAGGAAAACAAGTATCTGAAGTTTTTACTCGCAAAATCAATTCCCGAGAAAATTCTTAAGCTCAACCTTACACCATTGTTCGGGTTGCTTTTAGTAACCATATGCGTAGGAGTTGGAAATGTTACAGGGAGATGTTCAGTATTATCTGATTGATTGCATGGGTTACGCTGCTTTCAATTACATCTTTCTAACCTCATGGATTGGATATCCACTATTGCACCCACGGCTTGAGAAATGAAACGCGAGATAAAGCACCAGAGATTTTTAATTAGCATTACCGAAAAAACAAACTGTGAAGATCATCCAAGTAGCCCCAAGATACCATCCAGACATCGGCGGAGTTGAGACACATGTAAAAGAGATAAGCGAGAAACTGGTAAAAGAGGGTTTTGAGATTGAAGTAATCTGCACCGATCCAGAAGGAAGGTATCCGGAAAAGGAAGAAATCAACAGTGTAGTTGTAAAAAGATTCAGAGCTATAACACTCAGCAATGCCTACTTCTTTTCTCCTCAAATGTACGCATATCTTAAAAGAATTGAGTGCGATATTATCCATGCACATAACTATCATGCTTTCCCGGCTTTTTTTGCTGCCCTTGCAAAGGGTGGAAGAAAGTTCGTTTTCACACATCATTATTATGGTGTAGGTGGTAGTACCATTAGAGATATATTATTAAAACCATATAAACCTCTTGATTCAATAATTTTTAAAAGAGCTGAAACTATCATCTGCGTATCGGATTATGAAAGAAAACTCGTCAAAAGTGATTTTGGTGTTGATGCTGCAATAATTATACCAAATGGTATCGAGCTAGGTAAAATAAAGGTGGCCAGAGTGATAAGAGAGGCTGCAGAAGTTAAGGTACAGGTTGACTTGATAGAGTATGACTGGGACAGTATTGCGGAGAAAGTAATGAGTATTTACTCATCTGTTTTGGGAGCTTGAACAGTTTTGATGAAACTCGTCCTTTACGATACTATATTGACCTCAATCTTTTTATCGGGAAAATTCTTTAAACATGACTAGTTGAGAGGTGAACAATGGGTAACGTACCAGTACTATTCATACACGCCAGGATGCATGAGGCTCATAAGCCATTCATTGAAGCTGTAAATGCTGATGTTTATTCTGTATATTGGAAAAATGTAGAGTGGTTCAGAAGATTCTTTAAAGCCCTAACTAGCCAAATCATTTGCCGGAAGATGAGATAGCAATTTGTTTGGAGAGGTGCAAAAATGAAAGTTGCAGTCTTCCACTGGTCTTTTGACGAGCTTGGGGGTGGAGAAATCCTTGCATCTTATCTCGCCAAAGCTATCAACACAAAAGTTTACTCAGTGGTTAGAGATGAAAAACTCAACACGTTGGGTTTCGTAGATATATCTCCCAAGTTACCGCTTGTAGCCAAAATCCTCCGAAGATTCAGGAGCTTCGACTACCTCACATGGAGTAACGTTGATGTTAAGGATTTTGGAGATTACGATGTGGTTATAACGTCAGGGCTTACGGCAAGAGCCTTAATAACTCCTGAGGGTGTCATGCACGTTCATTACAATCATTCCCCCGCCAGATGGCTCTATGATTTATGGCACTACAGGAGAAAAAGCAAGGGATGGATTAAGCGGAATTTTCTGCTGCCTTTAGCATCTGAGTTCTTCAGAATTTGGGATGAAACTATAGAGAGAAGGGTAGACTACTATTTCTCAAACTCACCCATCACAAAGAAAAGGCTGTGGAAGTACTTGAAAAGAGATTCGGTTGTACTCTACCCGCCTATAGAGTTCGACAGGTATAAGTCGAAGCCGCCCGAGGATTTTTACCTGTTTGTTGGAAGGCTTTGGCATGAGAAGAGGCCAGAAGAAGCCATCAGAGCATGCATAAAAGCCGGGAAAAAACTGGTGGTTATAGGTTCAGGTTATCTTGAAAATGAACTCAGGAAGAAATATGGGAACAATCCGCTGATTGACATACGTGGTTTTGTCTCAGAAGATGAGAAGATAGACTTGCTCTCCCGTTGCAAAGCAGTAATTTACCCTTGTGTGGCAGAGGATTTTGGTATAGTCCCGATTGAAGCCTTTGCGTCAGGAAAGCCGGTGATATGCTCGAATGATGGCTTTCCACCGCTTGTCGTGAACGAGGGGAGGGGGGTTGTTACGGATGGTTCAAGTCCAAGCAACATAGCCAAGGCGATAGAAGTTATTGAAAGAAAAGATTATGATCCAGAGAAGATCAGGGAGTTTGCAAGGCAGTTTGATTTTTCCGTGTTTAGGGATAAATTAAAAAGGCAGTTAGAAGAGTGGTATGAAGAGTTTACTAATCTCGAGATAAAAACTAAATAAAAAATTAGCCGTTGTAAAATCTGGTGGTGAAAAGAATATGAAAGGTCTGATCCTATCGGGCGGACACGGCACAAGGCTCCGCCCTCTGACATATTCTCAGCAAAAACAGCTCATACCAGTAGCTAATAAACCTGTGCTGTTTTATGCCATCGAAGATGTAATTGAGGCAGGTATAGAGGAGATAGGAATTATACTCGGTCCCAACAAAGAGCAGGTTATTGAAACCGTTAGATCGGTTGAGTGGGATGTCAAAATCGAATTTATCTACCAAGGGGAGCCGAAGGGCTTAGCTCATGCCATTCTTGTTGCCGAGGATTTTCTTGACGATGATGAGTTCGTCATGTATCTTGGAGATAATATCCTCAGAGATGGGATTATCGAGCACGCCCAGAGGTTCAGATCCCTCAACCCCGACTCCCTGATTCTCCTTACTGAGGTTGAGAATCCCCAGCGTTTTGGCGTAGTTGAGCTAGATGGGAACGGCAGAGTAAAAAGACTCATAGAGAAACCCAAAGTCCCACCATCTAAGTACGCTCTAGTTGGAATATACTTCTTCAAACCCATAATAATCGAAGCTTGCAAGAGCATCAAACCATCCTGGCGGAATGAACTTGAGATAACTGATGCAATCCAATGGCTGGTTGAAAATGGATACAGAGTGGAGGCATCCATTGTAGAAGGATGGTGGAAAGATACCGGCAAGCCAGAAGATATACTTGAGGCAAACAGGCTAATTCTTGACGAAATCAACCACAATATCTGTGGGGAAATAATCGATTCTGAAATTAGAGGAAGGGTTGTAATCGAAAAAAATGCAGTGATAAAAAGCTCGATCGTAAAGGGACCATGCATCATAGGTGAAGGAACGATTATCGAGAATTCGTATATAGGCCCATACACGAGTATAGGCAAAGGTTGTAGAATCTTGTCTTCCGAAATTGAAGACTCAGTTGTTATGGATTACGCTGAGATCATTGACGCGGGAAGGATAACAGACTCCCTTATCGGCAGAAACGTAAAAATAGTAAAGTTCAATTCTCTGCCTAAATCTAGGAGGTTTGTTATTGGTGATTCATCGCAGGTTTGGCTGTGAGGGAGTTGATATGAGATTGCTTATAACTGGGGGTGCAGGATTTATCGGTTCAAACTTTGTAAGATATGTGTTGAAAAATTATCCAGATTACGAAGTTGTTGTATTAGACAAGCTAACCTATGCGGGACGTATAGAAAATCTGCAAGATATTCTGAATGATATAGGCTTCATAAAGGGCGACATTTGTAACGAAGAAAATGTGAGAGGTGCAATGAAAGACGTTGACGCAGTAATAAATTTCGCCGCAGAAAGCCATGTCGACAGAAGTATAAAAACACCCAAACCATTTATCAGAACAGATATCTTTGGAACATTTCAGTTACTAGAAGCATGTAGGAAATACGATGTAGAAAGATTCGTTCAGATATCAACTGATGAGGTTTATGGCTCGATAGCAACAGGATCATTTAGAGAGACAGACCCACTAGATCCTTCCTCGCCGTACTCAGCATCTAAAGCTGGAGCAGATTTGCTCTGCATAGCGTACTTCAAAACCTATGGGTTGCCAGTTCTGATAACCAGGTCGAGCAACAACTATGGTCCTTATCAGTACCCAGAAAAGTTAATTCCAGTTCTGATAATAAATGCCTTGAATAACGAATCTCTACCCATTTACGGTGATGGGACGAATATCAGAGACTGGATTTACGTTGAAGATAACTGCAGAGCTATCGACTTGGTCCTTCACAAGGGTAAAGTGGGAGAAATATACAATATTGCTGCAAACGACGAGTGGAAGAATATAGATGTCGCAAGGTTGATACTGAACGTATTAAACAAGCCCAAAGACCTTATCCAATTCGTTGAGGACAGACCTGGCCACGACTATCGATATTCTCTTGACACGACAAAGATCAGGCAGCTGGGATGGAAGCCAGAGGTTAAATTCGAAGATGGTATAAGGAGAACCGTGGAGTGGTATGTCACAAATAAGTGGTGGTGGGAACCGATTGTCGAAACTATTGAAACCGCAAAAGACTAACGGAGGTGTCAACGTGAAAATCCTGATAACAGGTGACACTGGTTTCATTGGAGGCAACATGAAGGATTATCTCCTGAAGAAAAATGTAGAAATTGTCGGATTTTCAAGGAGAAAAGGATTGGATGTTTTGAATCTAAATCAGTTAGAAAGTTTCGTGAAAGATGTGGATTTAGTATACCACTTCGCAGCTGAAGCCAAACCTGGTGAAAGTGTGTTCAAACCCGTAGAGACTATTGAAGTAAACTTAAAAGGTACGCTCAATGTCCTTGAGGCATGCAGAAAGCATGATATCCCGCTTATATATCCAAGCAGCTGTGAAATTTATGGTGATTCAAAAGATCCGATAACAGAGGATTTTCCTTTGAATCCACCAAACCCATATGCTGCTTCAAAGGCTGCAGCAGATCGCATATGTTACACGTATTACAAAACATACGGACTAGATGTTAAAATTGTAAGGTTCTTTAATCCATATGGGCCTCGGCAGCAGTTGAATAAAATTATCCCTACATTCTACTTCCAAGCTAGACGGGGTGAGCCGATAACTGTTTATGGCGACGGATCAGATACCAGAGATTACGTCTACATCGAGGACATAGTTAAAGGGATGTGGCTGGCAAGAAATTTGCCAGCTGGAGAGGTCATAAATTTAGCTACAGGGCGAGCAACGACCAACTTGGAAGTTGCCAAAATGGTTAAAGAAATGCTTGATAGCAAATCACCGATTACTTTTGTAGACTATCCAAAGGCTTTTGGTAATATAAGGTGTCAGGTAGGTTCATATGAGAAAGCAAAGAGACTACTTGGATGGGAACCAGAAGTACCGCTGGAGGAGGGGTTAAAGAGGACTATACAATGGCTTGAGGAGAACTTTGGAGGTTGAGTATATGAATGATGAGAATAAATTAAGGAATGAAATTTTCAATTTGGTCAAACTCATTTTCGAAAATAGAGAAACTCAAAAGTCTTTTACACCCGTTAAGGACAAAGTCCAGTATGCTGGTGCAGTATACGATCATGAAGAAGTCCGTGAAATGATCAATGCGATTTTAGACGGCTGGTTCGGTGTAGGCAAATACGTGTTAAGATTTGAGAGAGAATTTGCCAAATTCTTAGGAGTGAAAAAAGCAATAATGACGAATTCTGGATCTTCAGCAAATCTGATTTCTGTGTCTTCGCTTACATCGTATCAACTCGGAGATCTGAGGTTAAAGCCAGGTGATGAAGTAATAACTCCAGCCCTTACGTTTCCAACAACGCTGAATCCAATACTTCAAAATAACTTGGTGCCAGTATTTGTAGATGTTGAATTAGGTACATATAATATTAATCCCGAAGATCTAGAGAAAGCTTTATCTGAAAAGACAAGAGCAGTTTTCATCCCACATACGTTAGGGAACCCCAACGACATGGATGCGATAGTCGATTTTGCCAAGGATAATGATCTTTTCCTGATAGAAGATGCCTGCGATGCATTAGGTTCAAAATATGGCGGAAAGTATTTGGGAACATTCGGCGATTTTGCAACATTTAGCTTTTACCCAGCACATCACATAACGACCGGTGAAGGTGGGATGGTAGTAACCAATAACGACAATCTGGCAAGAATAGCCCAATCTCTAAGAGATTGGGGCAGGGCTTGTGTAATGCCCTACTGTAACCCGCTTAACTGTGGGGATAAAGAATGCCCAAAGGCAAATCCAGAGGCATCAACATTTTTTGGAGAGTTACCTAACGATTATGATAAGAGATATACATACACCCAAATAGGATACAACCTCAAGCCAATAGAGATGCAGGGTGCAATGGGTATTGTTCAGCTTAGAAAGTTGCCAAATTTTATAAAAGCTCGTAAAAAGAACTTTCAAGTGCTTTATGAAGAATTTCAGAGATATGAAGATTACTTTATCCTTCCTGAAAGTGTTGACAGGGCTGACCCATGCTGGTTCGCATTTCCGTTGACGGTAAAGAAGTCAGCGCCGTTTAGCAGGAGAGATATTGTGCATTGGTTTACAAAGCACAATATAGAGGTTAAGATGATATTCTCTGGAAATATACTGAAGCATCCGGCGTATAAAGTGATAAGGTGCAGAATTGTTGGAGATTTGAAGAATACGGATTATGTGATGTATAATTCGTTCTTTGTAGGTGTGTATCCTGGTTTGGATGAGAAGAAGGTTGAGTTTATGCTAGATGTTTTGGGGAGATTTATACTGAACACGTGAAATAATTTAATATGTGTTTGCATCTAATCAAAATCAACTATGGAGTGTCTCGTTCGATAAGCAATCTTGGAAATTTTTAAAAAGTATATATATTATTTTTAGAGGTGGGTGCGTTATAGTCCCTCAGATGCTTGCTATTTAAGCAAGTGGTGAGAAAAATGAACCCGAAAGTGGCAGTAATAATCCTCAACTGGAACGGCTGGAAAGACACCATTGAGTGTTTAGAATCACTCTATCAAATAGCCTATCCAAACTACGATGTCATTGTAGTGGATAATGGCTCAAAGGATGATTCTGTGGAGAGGATTAAAGCTTACGCTAATGGAGAGATAAAAGTAGAATCAAAGTTTTTCAAATATAATCCAAAAAATAAACCGATTAAAGTTTTCGAGGTTGGTGAGGAGGATGCAAGACGAGGGAGATTTAAGAGAACTCTCTATAATAAGTTCGATGTTAACAGGAGGATGATTCTGATAAGGAACGAGGATAATTACGGTTTTACCGGCGGGAATAATATTGGGATAAAATTTGCTTTAAGTGTTTTGAGTCCAGATTATGTCCTGCTTTTGAATAACGATACCGTTGTTGATAGGAACTTTTTGAGTGAATTAGTGAAAGTTGCAGAATCAGACGACAGAATTGGGATTTTGCAGTCAAAAATTTTTAAAAAAGGCGATAGATCAATAATAGATTCTACAGGACATATCTTTCGCTTCGGAAGAGTCGTTGACAGAGGTCATGGTGAGAGAGATAGAGGGCAATATGATGAGAGGCTGGACATTGTCAGTGCCTGTGGTGCAGCTTGCCTCTATAGAAAGGAGATGATAGAAGAAATTGGCTCACTCAATGAAGATTTTTTTGCGTATTATGAAGATGTTGAGTTCTCATTAAGAGCAAGGAAGAGTGGCTGGAAAGTGACATATGTACCAAAGTCAGTAGTTTATCATAAAGGTCGTGGGACAAGTAAGACTGAGCCGAAATTTATTAAAAGTGACATAGGGCACCAGTTGCTTATTCTCCACCTTAGAAACTGGATAATTGTTTTTAAAGAATATTGTACATTGAAACATAAGTTCTTCTTTATAGTTGAATATTTAAGAAGTACAATTATGAGCTGGATTGGAATGAAGCTGGGGAGAAATAATATTGGAGCCAAACCATATATTATTGCCTTTAAAGAGTTTTTAAGATATAGTAGGGTGGATAAAAAATGGAAAGAATAAATTCCAAAGCTCCATTAACCAAAAAAATAGAGCATATTTACAAGGAGTTAGGAAAGAATTGGAGAGACAAAATCTGGTGGAAAGGGCGCTTTATTCATTATATTGTTGGCGGGTATTATAGAAGAAGACCAAACAGAGGAGTATATGTCATGGAAGAGGACTGGGACAACCTTATAATCCTTGACACTTGCAGATATGATACGTTTGTTGAAGTAACTGGTATGAATGTGGATTACCGAATCTCTCGCGGCTTATCAACTCCAAAGTTTTTAAGAGAGAGCTTTGTCAATTGCAAGTTCAACGATGCTGTTTATGTAACTACCAACCCTTGGGTAGGTATATTGTGTGGCAATTATGCTTTAAGGGTTGGGGAAGAGTGTCCTGATAAAAGGCTAATCATCCACTTTTTGCAGCCCCATTGGTGGTATATCTCTGACCCAAAACTTGCAAAATACGTTGCAGACAATCACTCCCACGGAGAAATAGTGGGAAACCCTTGGGTGCCAGTTGAAAAAGGTGTTTTTGACTTGACCAGAGTGTACAGTTCACATAAGCGAGATTTAAAATTAGCATACAGACATGTACTCCAGCTTATAAAGAAACTAACTGGAAAGACAGCCATAACAGCGGACAGCGAGGCATTTGGTGAGAGGGGTTTTGGTGTCAGAATACTAGGACACCCAAGCAATATCCATAAACCAGCCTTAGTTAAGGTTCCATGGGTTGTTTTCGACAGCAAAGAGAGGAGAGAGATAAAAGAGGGTGACGAAAAGCAAAAGCTCAAATACTACATAAGGAAGTTGAGGGAGAAGAGTAAAATATGAAAGTGTTAGCGGCACCAGCCGAATTCACTTTCAGAGCCAGCAGCTATCATGTTTCTTACAACTTAATTAAGCGAATCGATGCTGAGTTTTACGTTCTTGCAAGCAAAATAGATGAAACAGTTAAGAAGGAGTTAGATAAACATGTATTCTACGAACTGAACACCTCTGTCCCGCTCTACCCTCTTAAAGTTCTGCTTCGTGGAATGAAGCTTGCTGAAAAGGTTGACCTAATCCACCATCTCTCTCCCTTCGCAATAGAAAAGGACTTCAACCTACTCGCTTTATCAAGCGAAAAATCCTTTATCATTGGTCCTGTTGAGATGCCACATAAGTTCTTTGAAGATGAGCTTGAACTGCTGAGAATACCTGCTTTTGCCGAACTTTTCAGAAACAGTAAGCTCAGGCAAAGCTTTTCGGTAAAAACGCTTGAGAGGTGCGATGCTGCCGTGGCAGTGAACAATCAAACTAAAAAACATCTCTCAAAGTTTGTAGATAAAAAGAAAATAAAAGTAATCCCCTTCGGTGTGATTCTGAGCAAGTTCAAATACTCACCTCCCCCCGACAATTACAATATTCTGGCCGTTGGATTTCACATAAAAAGAAAAGGCTTTGATTATTTGATAAAAGCCATGCCCAAAATACTCAGGGAGTTTCCGGATGCAAAGCTGCATATTACAAGCAAGGGGCCTCAAACCAACAATCTCAAACTACTCGTCAAAAAGTTGAATCTTGCCAATAACGTGATCTTTCACGGCCGAGTGAGTGAAGAAAAACTTTTGCAGCTCTACAGACAGTGTAGGGTTTTTTGTCATCCATCTTTAAGTGAGGCTTTTTCTCCCGTAAGGCTTGAGGCAATGGCGTCTGGAAGACCAATTGTGGCAACTACAGCAGCATCAGGCTCAGACGAGATGATAAAGCATGGTAAAAATGGCTTTTTAATTCCACCAGCAAATAGTGATGCGATTGCCGAAGTTGTGTTAAAGTTATTCAGCGATTATAACTTGACGTACAAGATGGGCTGGAGGGGACGAGAAAAAGTTGAAAAGGAGTATAACTGGGATTTGGTTGCGAAAAAGTATTATGATGTTTATCAAGAGGTGGTGGAATGAGAAACATCGTGTTAATCACTTGGGATAGTGTCAGGGCAGACCACTGCAGCTGTTACGGATACAACAGAAAAACCACACCATTTCTCGATAGACTAGCAAAAAGAGGGATTATGTTCCAGAACGCGATAGTTAGCGGTGTTCCAACACCCATCTCAATGGGTGGGATATTCACAAGCAAGCATTTTAGCGATAGAAAAATTACGACTGAAACTACTTTGGCACAAATATTGAGCAGAGAATACAAAACGGCGGCATTTCACTCAAATCCATATGCCTCACGATTTTTCGGCTTTGACAAGGGATTCCAAGTCTTTAAGGATTATGTCTGGATGGATGAGGAAGGATACCGAAGTGGACAAACAAGCTTTCTGAGAAGAGCTGCAGTAAAGCTTCTGAAAAACCTGAAAATTGTAAATGTTGAAAGAGTACGGTTTTATTATACTCTCGCTAATACTCTTCTGAGAAATATGCCTATTTCAAAACTATCTCTCCAAGATTTCTATAATGACGTTCTTGACTGGATTCGGAAAAGTAGCGATAATTACTTTCTCTGGATCCTGATGATTGAACCTCATTTCCCGTACGCCCCTCCATCATGGAGTAGGTGGAAGAAGGCGAGGTCCATACTGATTCACGACAAATTCTACAAGGTAGGAGGAGTGGAAAAGAAGACTTCATTAAAGCTTGAAGATAAGGAGCGGGAAATTGTCATAGATGCTTATGATGACTGCATAAGAGAGGCCGATTCCTTAACAAAACAACTCTGGAAAGATCTAAAGGATGCTGACCCAATCTTCATAATCCACGCCGACCACGGTGATGCTTTCGGCGAGCATGGCTTTTACGGGCATCCACCAGAACATTACGAGTACCTCATCAGAGTTCCACTTGTCATCTATAACGCAGACGTTAAAGGAGTTGTCAAAGAGCCGGTTAGCTTGCTAAGACTCGCTCCAACAATATGTGAGCTTGCTGGAGTCGAGAACGAATTTAAAAATCCGAGTTTGTTTGAGGACGTTGAATATTCACCACCGATGGTCGAAAATAAACTCGAAGAAGGATTAAGAGTTACAGTCAGAGATAAAGAATGGAAACTAATCGTAAATCCGGACAGATGGGATGAATTGTACAACATTAAAAAAGACCCCTTGGAAAAGGAAAATCTAATCGGGCAAGAGATAGACATAGAAAGGGAACTCAGAAAGTTAGCCGAGAAGCATATGAAATCCAGAATGGAACTGGAGAAACTAACAAAGGGGATAGAGAGGTTAAAAGGATTGAAAGGGATATGAATATGGTCAATTCTGCGACAATATTGACTGCAGAATCTTTAAAGATACTCGAACTGAAACAGAAACAGCGAAAAGATAATATATTCATGGATTTTATCAAATTACAATAAAAAAGGAAAAACGAAAATAAGAGAATTGTAGCAGAAGGGGAAATAATCACTAGTCCACACCCAACGCTCTAGCAATATACTTGACATCTTCCCACGTAATCCCTCTAACCATAAACAAGAGTATAAAATAAAAAGCAGCTGCAAATATAACCTCAGCTAGACCAAAAATTAACGATTCTGGAGGAGGCAATACCACAAGTACGGTAAACATAATCGTAGAACACACCACCGGTTTTAATGATGTCCCAATCGGAACTCTTAGACCAAGTATACGATAAAGCAGATACGTCACTAAAAAAATAGTAAAAAACCTTGAAATCAGTGTTGCCAAAGCGGCACCACTAATACCTATTATATTTATCAGGAAGTAGTTCAATACAACATTTAGCAACATACTGATTATGATTATGTATGCGGAGTACTGCGGCATTTCCTTGGCACCAAAAACGGCCATCAGATAGTTGAAAGAAGCAGGGATAAGAACAAAGGAGAGGATCGCCATTGGCTGCGCTGCCGTAAGATATTCCGTACCATATACTGCTCTGATGATGTTTTCGGATAAGAAAGCTAAACCAAGGGCAGCAGGAAATGCTATTACTGAAGTATATCTTGCAAGCCTGTTCACTGCATTTGCTAAATCATTTCTCTCAAGTTGAGTAAAAACTGGAAACAGCACATCAGCCATACCTAGGATTCCTACTATGGCGAAAACGATAGTGAATGCAGCCCTGTAATAGCCCACATCGGTTGCACCGATGAGATAACCTATCATTAAACTATCCACGTAAATGTATATTATTCCAGAAATGCTTGCGATGGTCATGAACCCCATGAACACACTAACCTTTTCATCCCGTGCATCTGCTTCCCCGAAGACATACTTTCCATATCTTCTCAAAACCATAAACGCCAGCAGGAGTGAAGTAGTCAGATAGGCTAAAGCAACACCTCCCACTGCTCCAGCAGCCAGAAATAGTGTGGCGAAGGGGATAACAAATATCCATCTTGAAATTTCATATGTTGCTTGTCTAAGAAAAACAAACTTGAATTCCTGAAGCCCGACAAAGAAAGCATTAAAAAAGCTTGTAATAGATGCAAATAACACTAGCACTCCTGAAAACATCAGCGGTGCTACAAGTTCATGGTTTCTAAAAAGAGCTGCAACGCTTCCTGAAGATAACATCATTACCGCAGAAACAATTGTAATGAGGAAAAGTTTAATTCTTAAAAAATATCTGAAATGCCCTCTAACTTTCCTCAAATCTTGCTTTCCGGCGTGATAAGCGATATATCTCACCACTGCTCCATCAATACCGAGATTTGCAAAGGCAATTGCCAGCATTGCGATGGACAACGCCAAGCTGTAAATCCCGAACTGCTCTGGCTTAAGCAACCTTGCAAGATATATTGTTAAGAAAAGTCCTGAAACATTACCGATGATTAGCGCAGCGGTTCTGTACATTGTGTTCTTGGCAACTCTCTTGGCAACGTCCAATTTTCCACCCCATCGTGTTTTATCAGCTCGATATTAATCATTTCCCTAATACCAAAACCTTTTTAAGTTAATGGTATTTAATTAAATAACATTAAGAGGTGGTAGCAATGGGCGAAAGTGAAAGAAAATACACAACCGTGAGCATTCCAGTACAGCTCTACGAAAAGATTAAGCAGAGGATAGAGGGCACAGGCTTTACTTCAGTCTCCGATTATGTGACATATGTTCTGAGAGAGGTGCTTGCAAGTCTGGAGGAAGAAGAGAAAGAGGAGGTTTTCTCAAAGGAAGAGGAGGAGAAGGTTAAGGAGAGGCTCAGAGCCCTTGGCTATCTCGACTAAGGTGTCTGCATGCTGCCCAGACCCCATGGAGGGAGGCTTGTTAACAGGGTTACTCCAGGAAAGGAGAAGGAAGCAATTTTGGCAGAATCTAAAGAATTGCCAAACATCAATATCTCCAAGGACACTGCAGTGGATCTGGAGAATATAGCCTACGGAGTCTTCAGCCCTCTGGAAGGCTTCATGTGTCAGAACGATTACATATCGGTGCTTGAATCTCTGAGACTTGAAGACGACACCCCTTGGACAATCCCGGTTGTTCTAGATGTTGGCAGAGAGGTGCTGACTGAAAAGGGTATAAAAGCTGGCGATACCGTCACTCTAGCTCACAACGGTAAGGTCATAGCACTGCTGGAGGTTGAGGACATCTACACTTTCGATAAAAACGTCCATGCTGAAAAAGTTTTCAAAACAACCGATATCAACCATCCTGGAGTTGTAAAAACCCGGGAAATGAGTAATTGCCTATTGGGTGGGAAAATAAGCTTCATCCAGGGGGTGGAAAACCCCTTCGAAAAATACACCCTCTGCCCTGTTGAGACCAGAATTCTTTTCAGAGAGCTTGGCTGGAAGACTGTTGTCGGATTCCAGACGAGAAACGCTCCACACCTCGGCCATGAATATGTCCAGAAAACAGCTCTTACATTTGTGGATGGCCTCTTCATAAACCCGGTTATAGGCAGGAAAAAGAAAGGAGATTTCAGAGATGAAGTCATACTGAAAGCCTACGAGGAACTCATCAGAAACTATTATCTGAAAGATAAAGCCGTTCTGGCAATACTTAGAACAGAAATGCGTTATGCCGGGCCGAGAGAGGCTATTTTTCATGCCATCATCAGGAAGAACTTCGGATGCACTCATTTCATAGTTGGAAGGGATCATGCTGGAGTGGGTAACTATTACAAGCCTTATGAAGCTCAGGAGATATTCAACGAATTCCCTGATCTCGGCATAACACCCATCTTTTTCAAGCAGTTCTATTACTGCAGGAAATGCTATGGTTACGTAAATGAGAGAATATGTCCACACAATGGAGACGATATAATACCACCAAGCGGGACAAAGATAAGGGAGATGCTGATTCAGGGAAAGACACCACCAAAGGAAATGATGCGGCCTGAAGTGGCAGAGATTATTCTGAGCTTCGAAAAACCTTTTGTTGAATGAAGTTGAGTGGCATGAACCTGATAATTCATCACTGGGATACCGATGGAATCTGCTCTGCTTCCATCATAGCCAGCATTTTGGAAGAAAGAGGAGAAGAGTGGGTGAATGCGTCTCCATTGCCTGGCATATTTGAATTTGATGAGAGAATCTGGAAACTGGCAGATGAGGCTGTTAGAGTGTTTGTGGTGGATCTCAACATGCCAAGAAGTATCGAAAAGCTTGAAAAGCAAGTAATTTTCTTTGATCACCATCTTCAGGGGAGAATCGCCAAGAAAAACGTAGAGCACGTAAATCCTGTTCTCGATGGAAGCAGTCATAATAGCTATCCTTCAGCCACCTGGGTAGTATCTGAATACTTCGGCAAATGGAATTACTTGTCGGCTCTAGGGGTAGTTGGGGATCTGGGAAGGAAAGCATTAAATGTGAGCAGAGTAGAGGAGCTGCTTAAAGATAGAGGATTGGCTAAAGAGGATACTCTCAGACTTGTTGCCCTCATCGACTCTCCATCCGTTATCGGTGATAGGAAGGGTGTCGAGGATGCTGTCAGAAAGGTGAAAGACACCATCCCTGCAGCTTTGCTCGATGATGCTGAATGGAACAGTAACCTCAGGAAAGCTAATGCGGAAATCAGCAGAGTAGTGAAGGATCTTCAAGTTAAGGACAGTATCGCCTACGTTGAATTCTCCAGCAAATACAACATAATTTCAAAGGTTGCCAGAAAGATGGTCTGGGACTTCAACTACGATGCTGCATTTGTGGTAAACAAAAATTACCACGGTTATGCTCAGGTTTATTTGAGGGTCAAAAGTGAACTGGCTGAAAAATTCAGAATTCAGGAGTTCATCGAAAAGTTGAAGCAATCGAACTTCAATGCCGGGGGCAAGAAGGAGGTTGTAGGAGTTATTTGCGAATCAAACTCGCTTAGCAGTGTTGTCGAGTTAGTAGAGACACATTTAGGGTGGGAGAATGGTTGAGAGGGTTTTTGTAATAGGTCTTGATTCTGCACCGCCAGAGCTGCTTTTTAATGAGTTCATTGACGAGCTACCGAACATAAAGAAGCTGCTGGAAGACTCCATCTATGGTCCGATGAAAAGCTGCATTCCTGCGATAACTATACCTGCCTGGACAGTAATGGCTACAGGCAAAACGCCCGGAGAACTCGGCTTGTACGGTTTCAGACACCGGAAATATGGCAGCTACGATGAGATGTGGATAGCAAATAGCAGAAAGGTCGCAGAGCCTGCAATCTGGGATTATCTGGGCATGGAGGGAAAGAAGAGCATTCTTGTAGGAGTCCCTCCCTCCTATCCTCCAAAGAAAATCAATGGATGGCTCATTTCCTGCTTCATCACACCTGACTCTTCGGCAGATTACACTTATCCAGCAGAGCTTAAAGGAGAGGTGGAATCTCTGGTAGGAGAATACGTTTTCGATGTGATCTTCAGGAAGGAGGAGAGGGATAAAGTTTTAGAGGAAACTTGGGAGATGACGGAAAAGAGATTTGAAGTAATACGCTACCTGATTCAGGAAAAAGAATGGGATTACTTCCAGTTCGTTGAGATAGGTCTGGACAGGATACACCATGCGTTCTGGAAGTACTTTGATGAGGAACACCATCTGCATGAGCCTGACAGCAAGTATAGAAATGTGATCAAAAATTACTACAGGCTTCTTGATAATGAAATAGGTGAGACTATCAGGCTTCTTGAAGAGGATACAGCAATACTCATCGTCTCGGACCATGGTGTTAAGAGAATGAAGGGTGCTTTTGCAATCAACCAGTGGCTGATAAACGAGGGTTATCTGAAAATACGGAACTCAGAGGCGCTAGATGCCGGTAAGCAAATCAAATTTGAGGAACTTGAAGTTGACTGGAAATCAACCATTGCGTGGGCGTGGGGTGGTTACTATGCCAGAATATTTCTGAATGTGGAAGGGAGAGAACCCAATGGTGTAATCAAGTCATCAGAGTATGATGCGGTCAGAGATGAGGTTGCTGAGGCTGTTAAGGCGATAAAGGGACCCAATGGCGAAAAATGGGATACAAAGGTTTTCTATCCGGAAAACACATACCCAATTGCCTTGGGAGATAGACCAGATATGATGGTTTACTTTGATGACCTCTACTGGCGTGCTGCAGGTACCCTCGGCCACCTTTCTAATTACCTACCAGAAAACGATACTGGGCCTGACGATGCCGTGCACTCTGAGTACGGCGTCTTCGCCTTGCATCTGCCTGAAGTAAATGGGGCAAGAAGAATTGAATGCAGCATATATGATTTTGCCCCTACAGTCCTGAAGCTGTTCGGTGTAGATGTTCCGCTGAGGGGAGGGAGCATTATATGAGCTTTGTTATATGGCTCACAGGGCCCAGTGGGTCTGGGAAGACAACTCTGGCCAGAGCTTTGAGTGAAAAACTCAAAAAAATGGGATACAGGGTTGAAATCCTTGACGGCGACGAAATTAGACGGAGCCTGTATCCAGATATCGGCTTCAGCAGGGAGGCAAGAGAGATGCACAACAGGGTAGTCATACACATGGCCAAGCTACTTTCGAGAAATGGTGTCGTCGCAGTTGTATCTTTGATCTCTCCTTTCAGAGCTGTAAGAGAGAAAGCGAGGCAGGAGATTGGACAATTCATAGAAGTTTATCTCAAGTGCCCGCTGGAAGTGAGAATTCAGAGAGATCCAAAGGGTCTTTATTCCAAGGCTATGAGGGGTGAGATAAAAGACCTGACCGGCTACGATGGCATCTATGAGGAGCCGGAAAATCCAGAAATAGTTCTTGAGACGCACAGATTGAGTGTGGAGGAGGAAGTGGAAGCAGTACTCAAAAAAGCAAAGGAGCTGGAGTACATAGACTAGATTACTTTGCGTTGGTGTCGTGAGATGGATTATCTGGCAATTCTGCTTGGTTTCACAGTCAGCTTTTTTGTAGGATTGACGGGTATGGGCGGTGGAGCTCTGATGACTCCAGCCCTAATATTCTTAGGCATACCTCCAAGGGTCGCCATTGGAACGGACTTGCTGTATGCAGCAGTTACAAGGTTGCTCGGTTCAGGATTGCATTTCAGGAAAGGGAATGTAAATGTACGCCTTGCTTTCACCCTTTTGCTTGGAAGCATTCCTGGAAGCATAATATCTGGAGCAGTTATGAAAGTTATTGGGGAGAATTACGGTTACGGAGTTCTGGACGTGTATTTGATGAACATTCTTGGAATTACTCTTATAACAGTCTCTTTAATCACTCTTTACAAAGCAATAGCCAGAGAACAAACTGGTGGTGAACACCCTTCTACTCTTATTTTAGTCTTAGTAGGGTTTTTTGTTGGTGGTGTTGTTCAGCTCACATCTGTCGGTAGCGGAATTCTGGTAACTCTCTTCCTTCTGGCTTTTACAAGAATGTATCCCAGAACAATCGTAGGGACAGACATTCTCTACGGCTTTCTTCTTACATCGTTTGCAACACTGATTCACTTCACAATGGGTAATGTTGACTTTGACCTTGCAAGCATGCTGATATTGGGAGCAATTCCGGGCACATATCTCGGAGTTCTGTTCAATTCAAAAATCGATGAGAAACCCTTGAGAGTTATTTTGGCCTTAATCGTCTTTTTGAGTGGGGCAGCTCTGTTGTTGAAAGGATTTTAGGTTCTAACTAAGTGCAATTTGGACTTGCCAGTCTGAGCAGTCCGAGAAAGTCGTTTTTCACATCTGTACATCATAAAAACACATAAAAAGAAATATAAATTTCCAAATAACATCTTAATTTGTGCAGGCCGTGATACTTGCAGCAGGGGAAGGAACAAGAATGCGTCCCCTCACCTATACAAGACCGAAAGTAATGCTTCCCGTGGCTAACCGCCCGATTCTTGAGCATCTGATGGAGGAGCTGGCTAAAGCCGGAATTGATGAGGCGGTTCTTGTGGTTGGCTACAGAGATGAGACCATCCGTAATCATTTCGGTCAGGAATGGAATGGAGTAAAAATCAAGTATGCCACTCAAAGGAAGCAGCTGGGAACTGCTGATGCGCTGAAATCGGCATCGCATCTCTTGGAGAATGAATTCCTCATGCTCAATGGGGATGCAATAGTTGGAAGCCATGACATCAGGGAAATCCTGAACGCAGGCACTGAGGAAGGGTATATGGCGTTGGCAGTCAGAGAAGTTCCAAACCCTCAAGATTTTGGAGTGATTGTGGTAGAGAGTGGTTATGTAAGAAAAATATTGGAAAAACCCGAATCTCCACCTTCAAACCTGATAAATGCCGGGGTGTATTTTTTTACTAAAGACATCCTGAGATATGTTGAGGCTACAAAACCATCAGTGCGGGGAGAGTATGAAGTAACAGATTCTATTACTATGGCGATAGCTGAAGGAGTAAAATTCGTTCCTGTGAAAATTAAGGAATGGCTTGATGTGGGCTACCCCTGGGATTTGCTCAGGGCTAACGAATATTTGCTTTCCAGATTAGGCGAGAGCAGAATTGAGGGAGAAGTTGAGGAGGGAGCGGTAATAAAGGGGCCGGTAATTGTTGGTGAGGGTACTGTTGTAAGGTCAGGCAGCTACATCATAGGGCCCACGATTATTGGCAAAAACTGCACCATCGGCCCCAACTGCTTCATTCGTCCTCATACAGCCATAGCTGACAACTGCCATATCGGTGCAGCAGTGGAAATCAAGAACTCAATAATCATGTCTGGGGCGAAAATCCCTCATCTCAATTACGTTGGCGATTCTGTTATAGGGGAAAACTGCAACTTCGGTGCTGGGACAAAGATAGCCAACCTGAGGCTGGACAGAAAGGAAATTTATGTTTCAGTGAAAGGTAAAAAAATCCCCATCGGACGAAAAAAGCTTGGAGCTATTGTGGGGGATAACGTTCAGACCGGAATTAATGCGTCGATAAATGTTGGGGCAATGATAGGCAACAATGTCTTCATTGCCCCGAATGCGCTGGTTGATGGATATGTAGAACCTAATTCGAAGGTATTTTGATAGAAGGTGTTTTGGATGATTGAGCAGGCTGTAATTCTGGCAGCAGGGGAAGGTCAGAGGTTGAGACCCTTTACTGCGACGAAACCAAAGGTAATGATTAAAGTGGCTAACAAGCCCATTCTAGAGTATGTTGTTTCAGCTTTGAAGGCGGCAGGTATTTTTGATATAGTTATGGTTGTTGGTTACAGAAAGGAGAGAATAATGGATTACTTCGGTGATGGAAGCAAATTTGGAGTTAAAATCAGCTATGCATTTCAGAATCAGCAGCTCGGGACTGCCCATGCATTAAAGCAGGCTGAAAGCATGGTTGATGATGCCTTTGTACTGCTACCGGGGGACAACATAGTGGACATTTCAACTGTAAAATCGGCAATAACCGAGCCCTACGTTTTGGTTTACAAGAAGGTGAAGGAAATATCGAAGTATGGTGCAATAGTCCTTGAGAATGGAAGAGTCAGAGAGATTGTAGAAAAGCCGAAAGAGGAGATCAGCTATCTTGCGAATACGGGTATTTACTCCCTAGATAGGGAAGTATTCGAGTATATTGGGGAAATTACAAGCATCGTAGAGGTTCTTAACAGGATGGTTAAAGAAGGTTATAGAATTAGAGGTGTCGAATGTTCAGGAAAGTGGTATGATGTTGTTTACCCATGGGACATTCTGAGAGTAAACGACCTAGCAATGGAATTTGAAGGTAAAAGGATTGGGGGAAAAGTGGAGCCAGGTGTCACGATTTATGGAAACGTTGTGATTGGGGATGGAGCCATTATCAGAAGCGGTACATACATAAGAGGGCCTGTTGTGATTGGAAATAACTGCGAAATTGGTCCAAATACAGTAATTTTCCCGTCAACATCCATTGGAGACAATGTGAGCATTGGTCCCTTCTCTGTAATCTCGAACAGCGTTATAGGCAGTAATGTGAAGATTGGAAGTAACGCGCACATAGAGGATTCAGCAATAGATGATGGTACTGTTATTTTCCCCCATTTCACATCGATTAGTGGAGATGTGGAAATTACTGTTGGAGGGGAGATCCATAAAATCAGAGCAGGAGTTTTTGTTGGAGAAGATTGCATTGTAGGTGCCAATGTTAGTGCTGAACCCGGTAGCGTAGTGGGAAATATGGTAAAAATCTCACCTCTGAAGGTTTTGAGAGGGAATATCCCCGACGGTTCGATGGTGTTGTGAGATGTGCGGGATTGTAGGTTATGTTGGATTCAGAAAGGCGGATCAGGTAATTATTCCTGCATTGAAGAGACTGGAATATCGGGGTTATGACTCTTGGGGTGTTGCCGTAAAAGAAATGAATGAACTAAAGCTGTTTAAGAGGGCCGGAGCCATCGGGGATATTGGACAGCATGATGTGGGTGAAGGAAACATTGGAATTGGGCACACTAGGTGGGCTACACATGGAAAGCCTTCTGACATCAACGCCCACCCTCATACAGACTGCAGCAATAGAATAGCAGTAGTGCATAACGGCATCATATCTAACTTCCAGCAACTCAAAGAAGAGCTGACGGCAGGAGGGCATGTCTTTACATCTGAAACTGATACTGAGGTCATTGCACACCTGATTGAGGAGCATTACCAGGGAGATTTGAAGGAAGCTGTGCTCAAGGCCATATCGAAGCTGAAAGGCTCTTATGCAATAGCCGTTCTCCACAGTGGCGAAAACAGACTCGTGGCATGCAGATATAAGAGCCCCTTGATATTAGGGGTGGGGGATGAGGAGCATTTTGTCGCTTCAGATGTACCGGCAGTCCTTGATTATACTAACAGGGTGGTTTATCTGGAAGATGGAGATGTTGTCGACATCAAACAGAATGGATACGAAATCTGGAATAAAGTTAAAGTGACCAGAAAGGTTGAGATTATACCTTGGAGCATTGAGGATGCCGAGAAAGGTGGATACGAGCACTTTATGCTGAAGGAAATTCATGAAACGCCAAGAGTTATCGAGGACACTTTGGTAGAGTACGTTACAGAAAGAATAGAGCTTGATGTGAGTTTTGCTGCCGGAATTTCCGACATAATATTCGTTGCCTGTGGGACGTCCTACCATGCATCTATGATCGGGAAATATGCAATCGAAGAAGTAGCAGAAATTCCTGTAAGAGTGGAGTATGCCTCTGAGTTCAATTATCATACTTCTCCTCTCAGCAGGTCTCTTGTAATCAGTATCACTCAGTCTGGAGAGACTGCTGATACTCTTGAAGCCATGAGGAAAGCTAAGAGCCTTGGTTCGAGAGTCCTGACAATAACCAATGTTCTAGGGAGCACTGCCACGAGAGTCGCAGATTATGTACTGTATACTAGAGCAGGACCTGAAATCAGCGTTGCAGCCACAAAATCCTTCATCGCTCAGCTTATAGTTCTTTACATCATGGCATTCCGCCTCTCACCGCTGCCAAGAAGTGAGGTTAATGAGCTGGTTGAAGAGCTGAAGCTACTACCTGAAAAAGTAAGGAGGATTCTTGATGAAGAGAGTAGAATTGAGGAAATTGCTAGAGATCTTGCCAAATATGAGAATCTCATGTATATAGGCAGAGGAATTGGTTTTCCTACGGCTTTAGAGGGCGCACTGAAGATGAAGGAGATATCTTATATTCATGCAGAAGGCTATCCGGCTGGAGAGCTCAAGCACGGCCCCTTCGCTCTGCTTGGCGAGACAACCCCAGTGGTGGCATGCGTCATCAGGGATGATACCTACGAAATAATGCTCAATAATCTAAAAGAAGTCAAAGCCAGAGATTCTCTGGTGGTAGCAGTTGCCGATGAAGACGACCGAGAAGTTGAGAAATACGTTGATCACGTTATAAGAGTTCCGAAGACTCATCCCATCCTAGCTCCGGTTACCCAGTCGGTTGCGCTTCAGCTTCTTGCATACTTTGCAGCCAGAGAGAGGGGCTGCGAGATAGACAAACCGAGAAATCTGGCAAAGAGCGTGACTGTAGAATAATTTACTTTCCGTGATTTTTCACATCTACATCCAAAGAGCTGAAGAACTCCAAAGGCTATATTAAGGTTGGAGAATGAATTAAGGATGAAGTTTTGGTGTGGAAGTATTAAGGTGGTGGTAGGATGGGGAGATACATAATTCTCTCCCGGCTGACAGATGAAGGTGCTGAAACGCTGAAGGAGAAGCCTGAGAGGATAAAGGAAGTGAATCAGGAACTTGAAAAGATGGGTGTGAAGGTTCTTGAGCAGTACATAGTTTTGGGGGAGTACGATTTCGTGAACATTGTGGAAGCAGAAAGCAATCTCGATGTCGTCAAAGCTATGGTGGAGATGGCCAGCAGAGGAACAATCAGGACAATGACTCTCCCGGCAATTCTGGTGGATGAATTCATTGAGGGTATGAAAAAGTAATCTTTGATTTTATGATTTTATTTTTTATCCCAGTTGCTTGCAAGACCCCCTGCGAAGCGAGGGGACACGCAAGGGGTGGTGGGCGGGTAGTTCACTTTCACGCCACTCTCAACCCTTTAGATATTTTCTGCATTGAATTAAATGCGTGCAGAATGAAATGCAGGGCATGAGGTGCATCCTCATCCAGCCCCGCCTGACTAAGGAGCAGGAGATAGTTCTTGGCAACCTGACATACAACGTGGGCAAGGTGTGGAATGCAGCAAACCACCTCTTAATCAACGGCAAAGCCTCTTTCAACCTCTTCGACCTCTACAACAATCTCAGAAACAACTTCTTCGTCAGAAACATCCAGTCGAGATCGGCTCAGATCCTCATGGGGCAGCTGATCGAAGCCTGGAAAACTTACTTCGACTATCTAAAGCATCCCGATAACTACAAGTTCCCAGTAAGGAAACCGGGCTTCTCAGACAAAAAGAGACCTCACCGCACCGTAGTGTATGACAAAACAGGCTTTAAAGTGTTCAGGACAAAGCTCAGGCTTTCTATCCCCAAACAACTTAGAGAATACCTGAGAGAAGAGTACGGCCATAACAGCAAGTACCTCTGGATCGACACAGGCATAGACCTAACCGCTTACGACATCAGAAACGTCCAGCTTACCCCTCTCAAGTACTCAGGCAGGATATTCTACCAGATCGGGATCGTTTACTCTGTAAAGGAAAACTCCAATCAGCACACCAAAAAGGAGAGGCTGATGGGCATAGACTTCAACAAAGCAAACTTCGCAGTAATAGTTATACAGAATCATCCAACAGCATACATAATCGACGGAAGAGGGTTGATGGGCCTGCTCAGAAAGTACTTGAAGAAAATATACAGGCTGCAGTCAAGGAAGGGCAATCTTAAGAACAAAGGCCTCCCATATCACAAACTCGAAGAGAGAATCGCAAAGCTCTGGAAGCGCATTAAGAATCTGCTGAGAGGCTTCTCACACAAAGCTTCCAACCTAATCGTGGAGCTTGCTAAAAAGTTCAAAGTGACGAAGATAATCGTCGGAAACGTATACTCTTCAAAGAACGAGGAGAGTGATCTACCAGATTTGGTCAACCAGATGTTTAAGCTGCTCCCTCACGGTAAGGTAGTGGATCATCTCAGGTACAAATTCAGAGAGGTTGTGGAAATCGGCGAGGAATACACTTCTGGCGTTGACTCTGTTAAGCACGAATATCCCTGTGAAGAAAACTACGAACCTTGGAAAAGGGAGTCAAGAGGGTTGTTTAAATCTTTGGTCGGTTTAATCAACGCAGACGTTAATGCAGCGAGAAACATCATCAAAAAGCATCTTGTTAACGAAGGCCGGACGGACCATTCGTTCCTGCGAGATACTGCGTCCGGCCTCAGGAGAGTAACAAGACTTAGAGTGTTTCGTTCCCTGAAAGGTAGCTCCAAGTCTGCCGTTCTGGAACAGATAGGAGTAGCAAATTGTGTCCCCTTGGGGGCGGTAAGGGGGGCTAACGCCTCAAACCCGTCCCGAAGCCCCTTGCACGAGCGAGGGGCGATTCACTCTGATTAACTAATCCTTAGGTTGAACCGATACTACTCCTGTTTAGCTCTAGGAACCCTTTCTGAATATCAGAGCAATCCCAGGCAAATCTCCAATAACGTTGCTGAGTCTCGCTAATAGTGTAAATGCAAAGCCAGAAAGAGGGTCGAGTCCCATGATATAAAAAACAACTACTCCTCCTGACTCAACCAGTCCGAGCCCGGCAGGAGTAATCGGTACAAAGGAGAGGGCAGTCAGGAGAGGGTGTAGTAAGAAATAATCCAGAAAGCTCAGCTTTAAACCCAGAGATAATCCGATTAGCTGCCACTGAAGGGCTGCAAATACCCAGCCTGCTAGGGATATGAGAGTTACCTTGGCTATATTTTCCCTTACAATCAGACTTTTATCCCTGAATTCCTGAAAATAGGGAGTATATTTTGAGATAAATGGTAACTTTCCCAGAATCCTGAACTCGGATTTCCAGGCAAGCCAGATAAGCGCTAATGCCAGAAGGAGGACGAATGCAGTGCCTAGGAGTGCTGAATACATGGCAGATTCTGAGACGGGTAAAACCAAGTATATTATTGCCAGCGATGCCCCCACAACCTTGATGAGAAACTCAATGCCCTGGGGGGAGATAATTGCCGCCGTTCCTGCCTGAACGCTGCAGCCGGATACAGATTCAACGAATTTGGGAGTCATCAGATATCCGCTTCTACCGGGCGTAACATCCCCCACAAGCATGCCTGAGAGATGGGCGAGGAAAATTCTAGGATATGCTGCCCCGCAACCCATTTTATGGAGTAGGAAATAAAGGCGAAAGGACAAGACGAGGTTCAGAAAAGAATAGGGGATCAGAGAAAGGGCAAAAAAGGTTACGTTGAATTTTACACCAGAAAGCTGGTGAAGGTTCTCTTTGAACTTCAAAATAATGATAAAAAGGATAAGGAAACCCGCGAGTATCTGGAAAACATACCTTTTGTCTAAATGCATGGAGTAGGGGAGGATGAGAAGGTTTTAAAAAACTGGCGAATATTGTGGAAAGGATGACAAGAATGACTGGAATGACTGGGGTTGCGAGAGGGGGCGGAATGAGTAATGAACACATAAACAGCACAAAAATCAAAGTGAGCGCTATAATTCCTGCCTACAATGAGGCAGATAGAATCGAGAATGCTGTTAAAGCTGTTGCAAATACGCTTGAAAAGCTGGATTACGATTATGAGGTTATTATTGCTGAAGATGGCTCCACTGACGGTACAGATGCCATCGCAGCAAGGCTTGCTGCAGAAAATGAGAGGATAATCCACCTTCATAGCGATGAGAGGCTTGGCAGGGGCAAGGCTCTGGCCAGGGCCTTTGAAGCAGCCTCCCACCCCATCGTCACCTACCTCGACGCAGACCTCTCCATGGACCTCAAACACCTCAAAGACCTCATCGAAGCCATAAACAACGGCTTCCAC
>Ga0180935_1042_pt1 | contig 28238 bp, 37 predicted proteins | sample Deesub1362A_J573_FD_124196 | JGI IMG/M metagenome (GOLD analysis project Ga0180935, IMG submission 124196) | Archaeoglobus sp. JdFR-31
ATAGCGAAAATCTTGAAAGATTTAAAAGATGGAAACATTCCCAAGTTCTTCAATGAGAGAGAGTTAGAAATGTTTGTTTTAGGCGTGTTGAAGGGAAAATATGGCAATAAAAAGAAAATAACTCCTCAAGTCGTTAGTTATTCTAAAAGAAAGATAATCCAACCTGATATCGTTGTCGATGATGAACTAGCCATTGAGTTAAAATCCCTCAGAACTACCTCAGATTTCGAGAGGGCAATCGGCCAAATCAAAAAATACGAGGAATCGTTTCCATATCGCATTCTCCTCATCTACGATCCATCCGGAAAGAGCTTTAAAATAGATAAGAAAGAATTTAGCAATGTCGAACTTGTTGTGTGGAATTAAAGACGTGAAGAGGGATTTAAGAGGAAGGAAATTTGGAAATGATCGATCTAGTCAACCATAAATGTGCCTTGTTGGAGAAACAAGACAAGTAAGATAAAAATTTTAGGACAATATGAGTGAAAGGCTGTGTGCCACTTTCAAAAAAGTGTCTTGGACGACTTGGAGACTGCTTAGCGAAAGTAATTACTACGGAAGGTATGTCACCTCAAGCAGATTGAGNCGAGGGCTTGGATGGAGCGAAGAAACAATAACAGACACCCTACTTCTGGAAATTTCGAAGAGACATCCTTACGATGTTTATACGGTAAAATTTAACAAACGGATCGAAGCACAAGAAGGGGCAGATTGGGAATGGGTAATTCTCAGTAAAAGTGGAATTTTAAGGCTGAGATTTCAAGCTAAAAAACTCCACATTGTAGGAAATGCTTACGAATATTCCACTTTAGACTACAAAATAAGAGGCAGTAAACCCCAAGTAGAAGCTCTAATAGAGAGGGCAGAAAATACTGGTGCGTTTCCTCTCTATATGTTTTATAATATATGGGATATAGATTTCATTTATAGTAATTTAGTAAGGCATGTGGATTCAGTCAATTGTTGCAGACGCTGGAGAGGGGACTTTGGAGTAACCATAGCTTCAGCGTACGAGATCGAGAGGCTACTCAGCCAAAATCCACCACAGAAGACGCTATCTTCTGTTTTAAGAGTATCTTGGCCGTTAAACTGTCTTGGATGTTGTAGATTTTCTGACCTTTCAGAGAGCATTTATAAATTTATTTTGAGAAATCTCATAAAAGAGGCAAGAGACAATGTGTTTGGGGATATCTTTCATGCAGAATTACCAAAAGATCTCATACAGAAACTAAAAGGAAAATTTGAGGAGGAGGTTGATCCAATTTTTACTACCTTTATAGTTGATCGTGAGAACCCTCATGAACAATTTAAAATTATTAAACAAATTTTTAGTGAGTAATTTTATCTAGGAAGGGGTTGGAGGGAAGGATAAGGAGTTAGGTGAGTGAGTCATATGGTGAGTTCTGAGGATCTTAGTATCCTATCAATGGACAGGCCCTTAACTGATCCAAAAGCTGATCGACTAGGCTTNGCCCCATTTGCGAGACATTTAGCCCAAAACATCAGCAAAATGACTCCAGTCGAAGGGCTAGTGATTGGTATTTACGGTTCTTGGGGTTCCGGTAAAACAACACTATTGAACTTCATCATTCACTACCTCAAGCAGATACCAACACCTGAGCAACCAATAATTGTACAGTTTAATCCTTGGTGGTTTTCTGGTCATGAAGATCTTACGAGGAGATTTTTTGAGCAATTAGAAGCTGTTTTGAGAAAGAAATCAATGGCAAAAGATCTAACAAAGCGAATAGCTGATTTTGCTGAAGTTGTTTCTGAAGCATCGATTCCTTACATTTCAATTGGTGGTAAGGTAGTGGTCTCACTGTCTCGCATGAAACAAAAAAAAGATGTGTCTGAATTAAAGGAAAATATTATAGACATANTACAAAAACAGCAGAGGAAAATACTGATCGTTATTGACGACATAGACAGGCTTACAAAAGAGGAAATCAGACAACTTTTTCGTGTTATCAAAGCAGTTGCAGATTTTCCAAACATAATCTATCTTCTTGCTCTTGACAAAAAGGTCGCTATAAATGCACTTGCAGAAATTCAAGGCACATCTGGAGAAACTTACTTAGAGAAAATTGTTCAGGTTCCATTCGAACTCCCCCTTCCAGATAAGACCTCACTCCGTAAACTGCTTTTTGAAAAACTTGAGGTGATTCTGGCCGACACTCCCGATGATCTGTTTGACCAAGCTTACTGGAGTAATGTTTATTTTGATGGAATAGATTATTTTATTAACACTCCTCGTGATATCGTTCGCTTGACAAATACTTTGAGTGTGACTTATCCAGCCGTTAAAGGCGAAGTGAATCCTGTTGACTTCATCGCTGTGGAGACCCTAAGGGTTTTTTGCCCTGAAGCTTATGATATAATGCGCAAAAATGAGAAATATTTTGCCGGGTCCATTGATAGAACAGGAATTTTAAGTCCAAAGGTAGATGATCTCAGGGTTTTCCACAACTCGTGGATAGATCAAGTCCAAGAGAAAAGTAAAGAAGCTGTAAAACGATTGTTAATGCGTATTTTCCCTAAATTAGAGGTCGTTTGGGACAACACCCATTACGGCCCAGATTGGGAACCAACATGGCGGAGAGAACTCCGCGTATGTAGCCCAGATGTATTCCCAGTCTATTTTCGCCTAGCAGTGCCAGAGGGAGGCATCTCTAACGCCGAATTGAAATCAATACTCGCTTTGACAAATGATGTGAACGCATTCAGTGCGAAACTCTTAGAACTCGTCAATCAAAAACGGCCCGATGGAACAACCCGAGTTCGTGTATTTTTTGAACGATTTGAGGATTTTACTGAAAAAGACATCCCTACTGAAAATATTCCCTCAATTGTTCGAGCGCTGCTTGATGTGGGCGACTCGTTATTGCGTCCTGAAGATAGTGGTGGACTGTTTGAGTTCGGAAATGACATTAGAATTCAGCGCATTATCTTGCAGTTATTGCGTCGACTCGAAGAACCAGAAAGGTTCGAAGTGTTAAAAGAGGCTATTTTAAATGGCCAGGCACTCTCGACAATCATAGGATTAATAACAATAATCGGCCGAGAACACGGCAAATACGGAGCTAAGCAACTAATTCCTGAAGAAGAGAGACTTATTAGTCNAGAAAGTCTTGAGGAACTGGAAAAAATTGCTCTTGAGAGAGTACGAGATGCAGCTCAACAAGAGTCTCTACTCCAAAGCCCAGATTTGCAAAATATACTTTATTACTGGAGAGAGAGGGCTGGAGAAGAGGAAATTAAGCAGTGGATTCAAAAAATTGTAGAAACTGACAAAGNACTAATCAAGATCTTGGAAGAATCTCTCCGAAGGACTATTAGGCAATCTGTGTCGGATGCAGTGGAGAGTATACAATACAAGCTTGATTTAAAGTGGCTTGAGCGTTTTATTGAACTGCCTCAAATTATCGATCACATCATGACTCTCTCCCAAAGCAGTGATGTGTCAGAAGACCTGAGGGTTGCAATCAGGGAGTTTATTCAAGAATATGAAATTGCACAACGAAAGGAAAATAGGCTCGATAATAATTAAAAAACTAGTGACAAAACTCTTAACAACAACCTCTATGATTAACAACTTTCTCATGCTTTTCACAGTAGCTCTCATCTGGTGGACCCTCNAAAAAGTGTTCGCAGAGGTAGCAACATGCCTTTGCTTTTTGTGTGGGGGTGCATGGGAAGTTTGGTTGCTTTTTGGTATGTTTAAGATTGTGAGGCTATGCATGTTTACTTCAGATTTTTGAAATTCGAATTCATCTTTTACCATCATAGTTAATCTAAGAGTAAGTTTTAAGTAATTTATATTCGCATCCGATTTAAACCTAATACTTAAACGAGTGGTGAAGATGCCAACTATTAGATCACCAATTTGGGAGATAGATCCCCATACAGTGGCAAAACATGAGATATTGAAAAGATACCTCCAGGCTTGGTTCCCTATTTTAGCAAGGTGGTTCGGAAGGATAATTTATTTGGATGGGTTTGCAGGACCAGGTATTTACCAAGATGGTAGAGAAGGCTCTCCACTTATCGCATTAAGGTGTTTATTAGAACATAAGCTTAGGAATCGACTACTCAATAAGAAAAGAGAATTCGTATTTATTTTTATAGAAAAGGATGGAAAAAGAGTTAAAATATTAGAAAAAGTAATTAAAGATAGATTCCAAAATCTTCCCGATAATGTCAAAGTCCATGTAATCAACGCTGAGTTTGCACCAACCATGAAAGAAATTCTTGACGACATAGAGATACAGGGGGCTAAACTAGCGCCGACTTTCGCTTTTCTCGATCCTTTTGGTTTTGCAGGACTGCCCTTAGAAATTATATCTCGGATGATGAATTACGACAGATGTGAAGTGTTAATTACTTTCATGTCAGGATTCGTTAATAGATTTGTTAACATCTCTGATGAGCGAGAGAAAATTTTTGATGAGTTGTTTGGAACAGATGAGTGGAGGAAAGTTAGAGAAATTTCGGATCCAAAAGAACGTCGAAACTTTATTATCGAACTATACAAAAAACAGGTAAGAGATACATGCAAGGCAAAGTATGTTAGATCATTTGAGATGATTGGTGAGCATAACCAAGTAATTTATGATCTGGTTTTTGCCACTAAACACTGGAAGGGTATGGAGGTAATGAAAGAGGCGATGTGGAGTACGGATCCTCGTGGAACTTATAGGTTTTCAGACACTACTGATCCTGGACAGACTTATCTGATTGAATATTTTGAAGGAGAGGGTACGTGGATCTTTAACGCTGCAAAAGCTGTATTTGATAGATTCAGAGGGCAGGAAGTCGAAGTTAGAGAGATACAAGAATTTGTATCAGGAGAAACCCCATATCTTTTTAGAAAAAGTATTTTAAAGGAGCTTGAGAAACAAGAGAAAATTTTAGACGTAAAGAATAGGAATAGACCGATGACATATCCTGATGGTTGTGTAATTAAATTCAGTAGATAGTTTACAGAAGACAATTACACTTTATATCCTTATAATCTAACTCCAGAGCCCTCCACATTCCTACAGTTTCCTTACACAAGCCAAAACTCTTATATCTGTATTCTTCTTCCAGTAAGTCGATTATAAATCTATACATCTCGTATCTGACTTTAAATCTCGGTTTAAGTCCCCAATTGCTTTTTTCATCTAGATACTTTACCCAACTCGTATCTTTAGCACATCTTATCGTTGTGTTCAACCCTCTAAGGGTTCCGAGAGTTATTCTTTCCGGATAAAAGTTCTTGAAAATCTCATGAACCAGACTCTTATAGCATTCTTTCCAGCCATTTACAGGTACCATTGGGTCGATTCTAACCCTTACAGGATATCCGTGTTCATGCAGTCTTTTTGCAGCCTGAATTCTCTTAATTGGATGTGGAGCACCTTTTTCCCATCTTTCGGCCACAGGAAATGAGTTAATGCTAAAACTTACTATTACATTTTCTGGTTCAATTTTTAGTAAGTTCTCTACTTTATTCGACTTTGTTACGAGCAATAGTTTATAATTATTCTGAGTTTCAAACATCTGAATTAGCTTTTCTGAAGCTGGAGGATCGTCATTTTCTCCTATCAGTGAGTCAGAAAGCTCTCCTGCATTCAGTAGTTCTGGTCTTGAATTATGTTGGAATAACGCGCTTAAATGCAACGAAATCTTTTTCCAATCTTTAATAAACGGTCTCTTACCTCTGTCCAAAAACCTGAACGTGCCTTGAAGGTAGCACCATGCACAGGTAAAAGGGCAACCATTCGCCCATTTTAATTCTAGGAAATGTGGACAAACAACGTCTGTATCTTTTTTTGGAACGGGCGTTCTATCAAATAATTTTATGATTGAGCCATCACCAACTCTGATAACCCTCTTTTCGTATTTACCGTTTAAATTAGGAACCTTATCTATGAAAACTTGGGGCATCTCTGGTTTGTATGCCCATTCCAGATTTAATGTTTTTTGGAGTGTTTTTTTGTCAGTTATCATACAAGTGATAATTTAATTTTCAAAATATTTAAATTCTTCGGTCTTTATTTCTGATTTTTAGCAATATGAATTAACAAAATACATTTTTAGCGTCTTTCCTATCTGGTTTTTTTCAAACAACTTCACTTCCCAGTACAAATTTAAAAAACTTATAAATAAGGGTTGTGAGTGGAATGAAAGTATACTCAATATTTGAAGTGAAGTTTATTCTCTCATCTCATCTGCTCTTTTGAATTCAATTCCATATGTNTTTTGGTTCCCCTTCTCCCCATTATTTTCAGGAGTTCAGCATACGACATCGTACCACTCCTTGAAAACCTGCTCGGCATGCTCAGGGGGCATCATCATTAAAGCCAGCCCGATTATCTCCTTCAAGGCTGACAAGGGGAGTCCGATCTCGTAGCTGTCGATGATCAGGAAGTAGTGCCCTCCTGTGCGGGAGATACTTAACTTTTTCTCGCTGATTAGTTTAGCAAGGCTGAACTTAATTGTGAATGGGATGTTGTCATTGTCCTTACCCTTATCCCTGAGGCGTATGATCACATGTTTTGGTTCCACTTCCTCATCATTCTCCTGAGTCTTGGTTTCGTAGGTCAAGGTCTCACCCCCTGAACCCAGCGGAGGTAGATATCTGCCACCTTTATGACTTTTTGTGCTGTGACCTCGGGATCTTTTATAGCGGTTGTAGGAGATGCCATGACAGTCTCCCTTGCCTCTTTTAAGGCTACCTGGCGAGCTATACGCTCCTGCTTCTCCTTATACATTTTCTCGATCCTGGCGTCTCTCTCACTCATGCAGCTCTCCTCCTGCCGATAACCGCATACAACCCGAACCACCAGCCGAGCGACTTTTCAAACAAATCTTCCGCACTCTCTCTCATAAGGTTTTATATGTCAGAAAAGGATATGAATGTGAACACCACAGTTTAAGTCATGATGAGGCGGATGTGCACCCGAGTTGATGAGTCCGGCTCCGGGCATCCTTTTTTCGAGTTCTAATCCCTACCATGACTTTCAGAGCGGCGTCTACACCTATAAGCTTTTCTCTTTCCGAATAAACCATGCTGGGTTTGGGAGCTGAAAGACCTGTACCGAACGAACAGAATCTGAATCCAGAAAAACTCAGGGAATGGCTTGAGGGTATTCCAGAGGTTGCAAGGCAAAGAGAACCTGCAGACGTTCTAATTCTGGTTTTTGTTGTTGAAACGCTAAAAGGAGGTGTAAACAGCAATGCTTAGCGCTACAGTGAACACAAGACTGTTGAAGAAAGCTGTCAGAGCTTGCAATGCTTTTCTCAACGAAACAAGGGTAAGAATAAGCGAGGAAGGGATTGCCATTAGGGCTGTTGATGCAGGGAACATCTGTTTGACGGACATCTTCCTTCCGAAAGAGGATTTCGAGGTATTCAGAGCTGAGGAGGGAAGCATCGGGCTGAACGTCAGCAGGCTGAACGATGTTCTGAAGGCTGTGAAGGATGAATTTGTTGAAGTAGAATGCGACAAGAATTTGAAGCTAAAGGCTGGAAGGACTAGCTACAGCTTGGCTTTGATTGACCCCCTCAGCACTGAAGGCTAAGCCAAAACTTCCCGTTCTAAATCTGAAGGCCGAAACCGTTGTTGAGGGCAACGAATTCAAAAATGCTGTTTCAATGGCATCGAAGGTTGCTGACAACGCTGTCTTTTCGGCAGAGGAAAACGGATTCCACATGATTGCCGAAGGCGACACAGAAGATGTCAGGATAAACTTCTCTGAGGGTTATGTGGGAAGCGAGCAGGCAAGGGCTATGCTCAGCTTAGAGTACCTGAAGGAGATCGCAAAGGTTGTGGACAATGATGATGCCGTTAAAATAGCCATAGGAACAGATTTACCCGTTAGAGTCTCAATTGAATCTGAATTCTCCACAACGATTCTCTACTTCATTGCTCCACGCATCGAGGTGAAATGATGCTGGTCGGTTTTGCTGGAAGCTCTGGATCGGGCAAGACAACACTCGTCAATGCTATTGCCGAGAAAATTAACTGTGGAGTTGTAAGAGAAGTTGTAAGGGATGTCTTCAACGATTGGAGACAGCGATATGGCTTTGAGAGCCTTGCGGAGATCAGGATGTACTCTCCAACCAGATTTCAGCTTGAAGTGCTCAGGGAGCAGGTAAAAAGAGAAGATGAAGAACTTGCAAGCCACGATATCGTGATTACAGATAGAACTATCTACGACAACCTGTTTTTTGCGATATTCTACCACGACGATGTCAGCCTGCTTAACCGCTATTTGAAAGAGTTCAGGAGAAGAGAACTCGAAAGGAAGTACAACCTGCTTTTCGTCTGCCAAGCAGTTAACGCTGATGTCGATGACGGCTTTCGAACACCGGACATAGCATACAGAGAACTCCAGGAATTCGTTGTCAGGAGGCTTGTTCCCTATAGAACCCTCTACGTTCCTGCTATTCCTGTTGACAGACGTGTAAACCTTGTTCTCAGCCACATAAACTTTGCAAGGAGGTGGAGCAATGCTCGTTGAAGTTGTTCACAGCATTGAAGAGTTCATTGGCAAGATAGATCCACATCAAGATGTTCACTACGAGATCGAATCGAACATTGTAGGACCAGTTGGTGATGTTGCTTACGTCAAGCTGACCCTGTATGGAATCGGCAGAAATGCATCGCTAATCAAATGCGTACTTGTTGAAGCTGTAAGATGGAACGACAAGGAAGTGAGAAGGCACAGAACAGGAAACGCAATCGACGATCTGAAGCTGTGGATTCAGGAAAAGCAGAAGGAATTCGAAAAGATTGCAAAGGAATTGAAGGCAACACCCGGCAGATACGAGGTCTTAGCATGGAAAAGCACTGCAGGATATGTAGTGTGAGCAGTAAAGCTCAACCACTGATCGTGTATGCAAATGAGGACTTCACAAAGTGGCTTTACCTGTGTTCAGAATGTCATGAAAGGCCTATTGCGAAAACAGGAGGGATAATTCCGTTATCTCTTTTCAAAGGTGATGGAGATGAGCAAGAGCGAGGAAGAAATAATCGGCTGTTTGCCAAAGGAAGGATGGATCTCAGCAGAACAGCTTGCATTGTACTTGAACGTTGATAAGAAGACGTTGAAGAGGCACATAGAGAGGCTTGGGATTTCAAGGGTTGTTATTGCTGGAAAGTGGCTGATATCTATTGCTGACTTTGAAAGGGTGAAAAAATGAGTCCGGGAAATTTCTCAGAGACCCAGCCATTTATAAACTCAGAGATTCAGAAACCCTCAGAGATACACATTTTTCTGAAAGCCATAGAAAAACTATGGCCCGCTTAAGAACTGGTTCTATGAGGGTCTCCATTTATAAATGAGAGGGATTCTATGGCAAACATTCCATCAGAAGAAAATAGAGAGCCCCTGACCTTGATAGAATGGAAGTTCAATGGCGTATCAATCTTTGTCAAATGTCCCAGGTGCGGGAGATGGGGTAAACTGATCTCCAAAGGCAGAAAATCGCTGAGCAACGAAGTGAAGCTTGCGATGAGGCATGATAGTGAAAGAAGTGTAAGTACAGAAACATGCAGCATAGGGGCGTGCTCTGACTACTATCCCGAACTGCTGGAAATCTACAATGAATGCAAGAAGATAAGGGAGTGGGAAAGGCAGAGGAAGAGAAGGATAATAGAAGCCCTTGGACAATGACACCCTTTCTCCATTTTTCAGGGAGATTTCCGGAATCAAGGAAACGTGAGCATATTATAAAAATCAGAAAAGTTACCACATCGCCATACGTTAAAAACAGAGCTCTGTCAGTTGTACTGACAATATATAAAGAATATAAGAAGAATATAGAAAAAATATATTGTTTATACATTGTTAATATATTCTTCCTATATTTTTTCAGAAGAAACAGACAGAGAGGCGATGCACATTGATTGACCACATTCTACACGACTTCTCCTACTGGCTCCCGAAGGCGAAGGATTATGGCTACTCTGCGACAGACCTCTACATGACTGCTGAAAACGCTGTAATCGTGCTGATTCCGATTCCCATAGTCCTGAATGGAGACTACAAGCTATGGCTCTTCTGCATTTACAAAGCTGAGAGAGTCACTCCGAGAATCAGGGACATGATCCTGACTGAAATAAGAGAGGTATTCGACCTTACAAAGCTTTCACATCTGATAGAGAGGGAGACGTATTTCATAATCGCCAGCGTTATCAGGAGCAGAATTACTCCAAAACCTGGAAGGAAGTCAGTTTACGTAATCAAGGCTGATTATGCTTTCAAGGTTTACGAGATTGTAGCTAAGGCTATTGCGGGATTCGTTGAGTCCTTCAGGAAGAACGTGAAGTACGGGGATGATTTACTCGCTCTGTGTGATGAACTCGAAACATTTGCTGAAAGGATGAGGAAGAGGGCTGATGAGCTAAAGATAAAACCCTCAACCACCTCCCCCACCCGCCACCCTTCCAATTCTGATCGAAACCTACTGAAAGCTGAAACCAAAGAGGCTGAAGAATACCTAGCCCTTCTTGAGAAGGCGAGGGTGATAAGGTGAGGTGGATAACCCACATAGCCATAGCTTCACTTTTCATAAAGCTCCTTGAAATAGCGCTACTAATCGATTTGACTTCTTATGAGGGCTGGATAGTATTAAGCCTGTATGCAGTAATGGCTGATTTTGATTCTTTATTGGGGATAGAGCATAGAACATACACCCATACTCTGTATGCTGCCCTATTAACTTCTCTACCACTCATCTTCGACTTGAGACTCTTCATCACAGCCCTGTCAGCCTATCTAAGCCATCTCTTTGCAGACATGCTAACCTTATCTGGGGTCATGCTTCTGTATCCATTCAGGGAAACAACCTACCATTTTCTGCCAGCAGCCTGGCGCATAAAAACAGGATCCAATGCAGAGCTGATGCTGCTAACAGCCGTTGTGATCCTGATAGCATCCTTCTCGATGGCAGCATCAACTACAGAGCTCGACAAAATTTTCTATTACCGCTCATCAAACGATATCTACGCTGATATCTCATTTTATGAGAATGGAGTATTAAAAAGCTTTAATCGAAAGAAAATCGTATGGGATGACGGGAATGGAAAAATAGGGATCGTAGTTGACGGCAGGCTGAAAATAATAGACAAGGAGCAGATTAAATCGATCAAAATAACAGAAATGCATGAGGTTGCAAGGAAAGAAAAAGAGAAGCGAGTCGTTCTGAAAAGGCTCAAAATCATGGATGAAATTGTTACAGCGTACAATAACGGCTATGGCTGGATTGATTTTCTCGGCACGGGAAAGGATCTGTTCTACGAGCTATACGATGGCTCAAACGGAAAGGAGAAGGTAAAGATAAAAGTGATAGAATGCTGGATAAAGAGATAGAGATTCTTAAAGCTTTTAGGGAAGAAACAAAGCCGATTGAGGTTTACTCATCGAGAGAATGGAATTTCTCACGGGCAACATTTTACCGCAGGCTGGAGAAACTAAAGGAGCAGGGGCTAATAGAATGGAAAGGTGGAAGGGCAAGGATTATAAAGAGGGGAGAGCAAATCCTCAAGCTATTCGATCCGTCATGGGTTCCAGAGGTTAAGGTTGAGGAATCAAGAGAACTCAATGGTAAATTCTGCATAACAGACACGATGAAATTAAAGCAACTTGCATACCAGCAGGGATTTGTTTACATAACCTACCCTTCCGCAAGCTATATCCTGAAAACAATCCTGTTGTACGCTGGAATTCCAACAAGGGGCTTGACAACAAATGCGGAGAAGTTTAAAGCCATAGTTCAATCGGATTGCAGAATATCGCTGGCAATAGACAACTTCGAAAATGCTTCGAAGCAGGCTTTAGTTTTTCTGAGGGAGCTTATTCTGGCTGGCAAAATTGAGAGATTGTATGTCGGAGTTAAAGAAGAGAGAAAAGCATTGAGAAACTCTAAGCTGTTGGAGTTCCTACAGGAATTTGAGTTTGAAAATCAGAAAGGGTTGAAGCTTGAAGCTGATTCTGTAACTCTCTTCCCTGTTTTACTTGTCATTCTGATTGGATTTGGGATAATTGTTGCATACCGTTTGGGAGTTGCATATGCTCCGATTTATGCTTTCTTTATTCTGATCTATTTCCTGCGTTCGAGTTTGTTTAGGGAAATTAGGAAGTAGTGTGGGTAAAGTTTCACTTCGAAAATCTTTTTCAAGGTTCATTCCATACAAGAAAACATGAAAGTTAAAGCGTTTGTTAGCCTTTATAACGAACATTGTGTCTTCGCAAAAGAAAGGGTTTTTGAGAGGTTATCAAGTTCCGATTTTGTCGTGGTGGGACTTCCTCTCACTAACAAATACACGGTAGAAAGGATTTCCGATTTTTCAGAATTAAGTTTGGAAGAAGAGTCAAAAATGTTCATTAGTTTGTTTGATGCTTTGGCATCTCAGCATTACTACTTTCTTTCCGAATTCGAGTTTACAGAGAACATTGAGTGGAGACCTAAGCAGTATGATTTTCTTTCAAAGCTCAACTCATGCTTTGACATAAACAAGAGAAGAAAAGAGTACAAGACATTTAAAGAGCTATACAACTTGTTAGAAGATTTGTTTCTAAATTTTACAATGTCTCTAAGAACAAATGGCTTAGAACCCTGTGATATTTTTGCAGAGGGAGATAAAGAATTCGTAGAATTAGTGGAGAGTGTATCAAATTTATTCAAGGAAAATATTACTATTGCATACAGTGAGGCGGATGTAATCATAGGTTGTGGAACTTTCATATCTTTGGCAGATTTTCCACTGGATTTGGCATTCCAGTATTCTGGCATTGACGTTGGTCAATGTAGCTATACATCTACTCAAAAACCTGTTACTGTAAATCCGTTCATCCTTTACTGGCTTATTACAAGTTTCTTCCAGTATAAGAATGGAATGGTGGTGCCAAACTATATTGCTGTTGAGATAGACAATATACCAGATGTTCAGTTTTTAAACGTGAAAGAACTGAAAATTCGCACCTACAATCCCTCTGAAATTGTCTCAAAAGTTTTCATATCAACAAAAGGCGCAGAGTTCATTAAGGAATACTTAAGGGAAACTGTTTTCTCACACAATCCAATAGTGCAGCCAGGTGATTTTCTTACACCGTTTACATCTCCATCTATCGTGCTTGAAGTTAATACTGAGGAAACTGAAGAAGACCTTCCATTTGTTGATTCGACACCGTATGGTCAATTGATCTACGAGCAGTTTGGTCTTCCAAAGATTGTTGATAAAACTCATTTTCATGTTGAGTTATTTGACAACCCACTCTACAACAAAAACAGACCTCTGGTTCTTGACACCAATGTCTTAGATATAGGGGCTTTCCCTTATAACAGAGATAGTCCGTTTTTCAAGACTTTCATGTTGGGTAGAGAAGTCGTAGTCCCTTCAATAGTTATATACGAGCTGAAAAGGAAATTACAGATTGGTAGAGAGAAAGAAAAGGTTATCAGAGCTTTAATGAGATTGCAAGAATACAAGTCTTCTAATTCTATTAGGTTAACGATTTCTGGTGAGTTGTCAGAAGAGGCTGCAACCAATGAACTACTCATACAGCTCGCAACTAAAGAAAATAAGAATGACAAAGATGTTAAAGATGTTAAAAGAGATATTAGGGATTCAATGATACTTTTAGAGGCTATACGCAGAGGAGCTGTTTTGTTTACAAATGATAAGGAACTGAGAATCTTAGCAACTCTTCTTGGAGTTCCAACGATCTCGTACAACTCATTACTTGATGACGTTTGGTCCATCGTTAGTAAAGTTTGCAGAGAAAGGCGTGAAAATGTAGATAAAAAAGAAATCATAAAGCTCGTTAAAGATTATGCTCTCAGAGTTAGAGGTGAGAAGTACAGAGATGAGGACATCACTTTAGTTTTAGGATATTTGAGGCAACAGTGGAGGGAAATTAATGAGTGTTTAAGATAAAATTAAAAGGAATTGAGGAAGATATCGTATAGCGTCTGACAGCTCCGCTCACTCGCTCGCTCAGCATAGAGCTGTCCCGGCATATTGGCTTTTCGGCCTCTCTTAAACGACTTCTTAAAATGACGGCACGCTCGCCTTAGCTTATACCTTCCAAACGATTTTCTGGACGGCGAGCTCGAAAAGCACATAAGCCGGGCACGCTCGCTCGTTCGCTCCGCTCCACAGTCGTTGTTCTAGAATTAGAAGAACCACCTCCCGTAAAAAGGGGAAAGAAAAGGAGGTGGTTTGGATGTTAGGCAGTATTGAATATTCTGTTGAGTATATAAGACTTTACAACCTGTTAAGCAGGTGTAAGCAGTGCAGGAGCTACAGAAAGTTAAGCAGGACAGGTGTTAGAAAGCAAGTGTTCATAAGGAATGGCAAATGTATCATCAGAAAGCAACGCACAGGTGAAGCTTTGCCATGCATCTACACGTGCAATCGAATAACAGCAGATGACATCGAATACTACGATCTGCTCAGATTTGAAGAGCTCAAAGAATTTGAACCACTTGAAATCGATTTCAGCGAGGAAAATGAAAGAATGAACGCATGTGTTGAGATGGATGAAAACGGAAGATGGGTTAAGATTGAGTTAACATCACTTGTCTGATTTTTTGATTTTTTATTGAAGACCACCACAAGCTCCTCTCCACCCACCACAATATGGAATAACATACTGTATTCTTGTACAATTCGGGAGGTGTACTCATGATTCATATCAGTGGTGACTCAGGACATCTATATTACCTCTTTCAGCAAATTCCTCGAATGATAGGTCCGTATAATGGACTTTTCTTTTTTCCTTGAAAAATCGCATGAATCGTTGCTTCTCCTCCTTCCTTTGCTGGCAAGTTTTGCCTGGGTGGTTATTTATCACATAGATTTCTGGTGTCTTCTCTCTAAACCTTTCGGCCCTTTTGAGCAGATATTTAATATGCATATCGGCATCAGGAAACGAATATCCACATATAAACAATCTATCGGCTTTTCTTAAGATTTTATCAGCTTTCAGAAAGATTTCTTGGATGAATGGGTTTGCCATTTCCTTATAAAATGTAGGAGGGATAATCACCGGCCTCATCGGTGTATTACATATTTGACAACCTTTTGATTGGTAAAATGCCTCGACTGCCCCCTTCCTTTTTGGTGTAAGCTCCATTTGGTTACAAGTTGGACAGTATAACCAATTTAGTGAACCATGTATTTTTAAAAGAAGAATTGATTTATTTTTGTTTGGTCTTTTCCAGTCATTAGCCCTGTTGAAGTTAATGAATTCAATTCCGTAATCGAGGTGAAAATCAGGATATAACCCTGTCAGAACGTTATCGATTATTATGTCGTAATTCAGACTGATAAAAGCCGTTCGCTTCAGTTTTCCTTCTTCTTTGAGTCTCTCCACAAGCTTTTTGTGGTAAACTACTTTTCTTCTTAATTTTTCATCAAGTATCTTAGCTATCAGAAAAATTAAGGCATTTCTAACATTATTAACATCCTTCTCGGTATAGCCCCTAAAGCTTTCTCTACGAAGATATGCCAAATCAAGAACACCTAAACATTCTTCAAAAGTTGGAAATTCCACATCCTGATTTTGATAGTTATTGATGTCTATTCCCCAGAAATCCTTGAAGAAGTTAATAATTGCTCGCTCTTGTTCTTCTGACAGTGTCCATATTTTTCCCTTTAGTACTTGTCGATAATAATTAAAGAATTCCTTAAACAACTCGTTTTGCAACGGTGCTCCCTCGCTTTTAGATGCTCCTGCGCCGAGAATTATTACATCCTCGATATAATTCATTAGATCCCCCAACGGAATTTTATGCATCTTTGTTGAATAACTCTTTGAGAGACAGACTCAAACGTTTCTACACTGAAACCAGTTAATTTACGCTACATCCTACTTATCTTTATTTCAACATCTCCGAATCCTTTGGACTTGTACCCTCCAAGTTTGGTAATACTTTTAACTCTGTCCTCTAATAGCTCTTTTAGAATTTTCTCTTTATCCCAATCTCCAGATTCCAGCCATTTATCTCCTTTGCTCTCTGCTAAATCTCTTGGTTCTCCGAGTTTCCATCCAATAATATCATCCTCTTTCAGTACCGTCATCACGCCTTTAAACACGCTACCTTCCGGAACTGCCTCAAACTTACCGATTGCCCCTTTCTCTCCTTTGGCAGAAGTTCCAGTAACTCTATCAGCCCTAATGAATTGCAATAATGCAACATCTCCTTTCACCATATTCAGAAAGGGTACCTCAACAAAACCCACAAGACCTCTTGCTCCAAGCAAGTAACATACGGGACAGATGTAGTCGTCTGAATTCGGATACGAGCAGCTGTATTTGTACAATCCCCTATTTAATAGCTTCTTTTCGTCTGGTGATATCGTTTTTTCATCTGCTGGTATACAGGGTTTCATCCATTCGTTTTTCCACTTATTGCTTTCTTTATCGAAGAATGAATCTATCAGATATCTCTCCAATTCTGCCCTAAGAGCCCCCTTAAGAGATGTCCCCTGAACTACAATCCTATTTCCTAACTTTACCACTGGACTATCTACGTCTGTCGTACCAGGTATTGGTTTTACGCCACCAATTCTAAATGGTGCTTTCGTCACCAGCTCTATCTCGTATTTTATCCATTTTCTCATTTTTTTCACCTCTTCTCAAACTTTATTGCATTTAGCTTTTTGAAGATGAGAGTGCCAATTTCAATTGAAATATTTCTTTCCTCTATCATTTTTAACACTTTTAAAAGTACTTTCGCCTCGTATTCATCTCTACCCATTAGGAACAGCCTCGTAGCTCCATAACCGTGCCTGCTACACATTTCACCCACTGTATTGAGAAATTTATTGCTAAATCTCGCTCTTCTCACATCAGGATCGTTTTTTATCCTCTCAATAAGATCATCCACGATATCCATACTTTACCACCTCTTTTCTATCAGAAACCCAGGTGCATAAACTTCACTACCCTCAAACAAGGATAAAACGTAAACAGCTTTTGATAGAGACAGTGGTTTTATTAAATAACCATATTGTGGCTTTACGGGTTTTATAAGAAATTTATCAAGGTGCTCTATAGGAATTCTTGTGTTTAACTTTCCGAAATCCAACTGCCCATTCCTTACTTCAACCAAACCCTTTTTCCTTAGGATCGTGTAACCGAATCCTTTTGTCCTCATTGCCCCCAGCTTTATCTCAATCTCATCAGGAAAGTCTTCAGTTTCCTTGTTTTTCAGAATGTAAACGTTCCCACGAACATTGATCAGATATTCCGTGGTAATCGGAATTTTGCTCACATTTGTGATCCTATTCCTTGGAGAATACGTAAAGTAATCCTTGCTCTCGTATTCTACGATACTGCCCACGGCATGAACTTCCTGTCTACCGAAATAAGCTTTTAAAGCTCCAGAAATTTGAGTGTAAGGGATCGTTTCTATTGTCGGTCTAAAGGTTCCTTTCTTAATTCGTTCTCCTATGCATAGCGTTTCTGAATGGAGTTCATAGTGAAAGTACTCCATATCAATCACCCATAATTTTTGCATACGTTAAAACGTTCTGGAAGCCAAATTTCTTCACAGCTTCACGTAAGGATTTATATCTCCTGTAATCTCTGTCTTCCCTGTCGTATAACGTGACTTCAGCCAACCTATGTGAAATCTCACTTAGGCTTGTAAACTTATGGAGTAAGGCTTTATTTCTCACATTGATCTCTAAGAATTCATCTAATTGTGATATGTTTAAGTTAATCTCACCTTTTCCGATTACTGCCACCTTAACTTCAGTTCTCAAGTTAGAGAGTATCCGCCAACATTCAAGAAATGGATGCTTTACACCTGCACAGACGATTCCCAGTTTTATCGGTGAATATTTTTCCTTGAATTTTGGAAACACTTCTGTGAACACAGTGTTAAATATTCCCAGCATAGTTCTAATATCTCGTAGCGAGTCTATTCTAACTGAAATAAATTCTTCCAGAATTTCCTGAACGTTATCTCCCCCAAATTTCTCTATGATATTCCTCTTGAATTTCTCCAAAAATTCTCTGTAATCCCAGTCAAATTCGGACAGTACAGAAAATCTAATTTCGGCACGTTTCTCTGGTTCCCCAATACCTAGTTCTCTTAGATATTCTGCGTACAACTCTTCTAGTACGTTAATTAATTCGTTCATATCTAAATGTATTTTAATCCATAAAACTCTATCTGCTCCCTCCTTTTCCCAATCATCGAGTTTTGGAAACTTTGCACCTCTCTTCCTTATATTAAAGCAATCGGTGCATAAAAGCTCGGTAATTCCACTTTCTACATCTTCCCATCTTTCACTTGCTTTTTTCATTTGGCAGAGTTCACATATCGGTGGATCAATTTTCTCAGGCAGTTCAGCGTAAATTGAGCTCTTTCCGCAAACTCCTCTTTTTACCTCCTCAAAGTACTCGGCTTTGATTCTGTTTATTTCTTTAGCTAGTTTTCCTTTCTCAAATACTGCTTTTCGTACGCCTTCTTCTGCTAATCTTCTTTTATTTGGTGGTATTTTCGCCATCTGTCTTTCAAATTCTTTCTGCTGGATTCTCTGTAATCTCTTAATCTGCCTTATTGGTTTTTCAGGATCGGGGTAAGGTTGATCTAAGTTCTGAATCCTCTCTGTAAATTCAACCCAAAAACCATACCTTGCCACTATTTTCCTTATTTCCTCGAAATTTTCGTTGATTGGTGTGATCATCAACATCTCATCAAATCCTATGAATAGTACGTTATTCGGGTATTTTTCTAGAATTTCACTTTTGATTTCTTTAAGAACATCAAAAACATTCAAATCTCTGACTCTTACAGGATTCTGTGGAAAATTAATCTTAATTCTTACAATTTTAATATTTGTATTCTTCTGTATTTTTCTAATGTAATCTTTAATATCTTCTTTTGCTGCGATCTTGAACCATTCATCACTAACTTTTTCGAGATATCCCAGAAGAAAGTTATAGATCAGAGCAGTTAATTTGCTATGTGTCCACAAGGACGTGATATTCGAGCCGGGAGTAGCATCTTCTGCTCTTATTTTAAGGAATTTACCGAAGATTTTGAAGAATTCCTCTACGGATGGGTTTTTATTTACGAAATTGACGATATTAGATACCCATTTTGGACTTCTTGCATTTACTCCAATTGCTTCAGATAAATCGTTGACACATTTAGCCGGAGGCCTCCAAAGCTTGTAAACATTGTATCTCGGTGGTTTGCCTCGAGCTTCCACATGACGCGATGTGGCTGATGCTACGCTGTCAGCAATCGATAAAACAAAAGTACTGAAACTTTTTGGATATTCTTTATCTCGTTCAGTACAGTGATGCTGAATTATACCTTCCCATACTGGATTCTGTTTAATCTCTGGAACGCCACTTAGTTTTCCTGGGTAATCTTCAAAATTATGTTTGAATAAGAAACTATCAATTAATTTCCCTATATCGTGCATTTCAGGCTTTATACTCTGCGCATTTTTGTTCATAACGTGTACACCTTTCCAATAATTCAAATTGATTTCTCTTTAAATTTTTCTCTTTTGCTTATTTTTGCTCTCTTTGGATTTCCAATCCAGCCCGCCTCCAAAGTGAGCGGGCTTTGGATAATGGAGTCCGCAGGGAGGTGGTTTGATGGAGGAATTCGTAGATAGGTTTGTTAGAGACAGGAAGGAAGAAGAAAGAATCAAGCAGTTCTGCAGGGAGAACGGACTTGAAGACATAGCAGAGCAAATCCAAGTAGTCTACGTTGAAGTTGTGGAAGAGGTTGATGGAGATGCCTGAAGTTGTAGAAGTCGTTATCAGGGCAAGCTTTGAAACAAGGGGCTTATCAGAAGAAACGGTAAAGAGGGCAATAAAAAGAGTGTTCAGGCAAGAAATCGACAGCGATAAGTGGCGATTCTACAACGGAAGAGAAATCTACGCCGATGTCGAAATAAAAATAGGGAATGCAAGAGCATCAATGGATTTCAGGGTTAAAGCTTGGCAGGCAGAGAAGTTCGTTGAGGTTCTGAACAAGAGGATGGAGGAACTTGAAAAGCTTGTTAGTGAGCTTGCAAGGCAGAAGGAGCTTAATGAGATTCTGAATGGTGCAGACATTAAGCCAAGAACATTCGCTGAAGTCTTTGCAGAGAACAGAATTGATGTAATCTGCTGATTTTTTCTTTTTTATTGGAGTTGATAAGATGAATGAAGAAGACATCATTGATGCTTACACAAGGCAGGATGCAATAGCTGATGGAGTAATCTTCAACGCCGGCAGAATAGCGAATAGAGACATTGATTTGACAATGAATCTTATAGAACAATTGAGCAAATATGAACTCGCCAAAGCAATTGTTGAGGGCTTAGAAGTAGTTAGACATTTCAAGCAGCCAGATATGAAAGAAATTGTTGTCAATGGCAAGAGGGTTTGGGTTGATGACAATGGCAGCGTTATAACGCTGATGTTGCCTGAAGATTACTGAATCTTCTTTTTTTCTTTATTTTCGCTTTGTTTTCTCTTTTCCTGCTGTTCTTGCTCAGCTACAAAAAGCCGCCAACTCCAGTGAGGCGGCTTTGTAAAGCCGCTGAGTCGCTGAGGAGGTGATTCGATGAGCTTCGTAGTCTGTCCGGTTTGTGGAAATGTAGGATGCTTTGAACTGGTTGATGGAAAGTACACAGCAAGGAAAGCAATCGAATACATGCAGTGTTGTAGGTGTGGTGGAATTGTTAAAGTTGTTCTGGAGGCTTGATGGCGATGCTACAAGAAACAGAGTACGAAGAAAAGAAGTTCACAATGGTTGTGTACAGGATTAACGAGACTGAATTCAGCATTCTCAGCCTGAATTCAACATTCGGCAAACCAAAGCAGTACGTTTTGAAGTGGGTTGGTTACAAGTGGATTTGTTCATGCCCTGACTATGCAAAGCATTCAGAAGAGATCGATTACGCATGCAAGCACATTGAAGCGATGTTTAAGGCTGTAAAGAAAATAGTGTGGAACAGGGATGGCATAGAGGTTGAGGTTGTGAGGAGATACAGGTTTAACGGAAATGGTAGGAACGGGAGAAATGGAAGGAGTGTTGAAGCTGAAACTGTTAAGCAAAATGTAGAGGTGACAGCATGAGAAAGATAGTGGCTACAAGAGATTACATCATGCTCAAATCAGGCAGCTTAGAATTCTTTGTTGGCAGGAGATACTTCAGAATTCTAAAGGCTGCAATAAGGGAGGCAGAAAAGGTGAAAGACGAAAAGCTTAAGGAGTTAAAGCTTTGATTGTCGTTATTCTCATTACTTTTCATTTCATTTTTAGAATTTGTTAACCTATATCCAACTCATCCAAAGCTTTTTTACACCCTCTGGATCAGGCATTCTGTAGTAAGCTCTTCTTCCTGCTCTAACAGTCTCTGTTTTCTCTAAGACTCCGTATTTTGCAAGTGTTCTAAGTCTAGGAAACCATTTCCCCACTTTATTTTCTGCCCGAAGTTTATTTGCAACCCAACTACCTGCAAATTCTCCCGCCCTCTTTGCTTCTTCATAACATGCTTTCACTACCTTTAACCAGTCACCCACCTCACCATCAGGGAGTTTATAATAACGATTCTCCCTTGCCAAACGAATTGTTACTTCGTAACCAGACATGTTCATGCATTTTGAGAGGACTAAACGAAACGTTTATTAATACACTTATTTAACTATTATTTGTGTACTAGAGGTGTATTAAATGAGTAACAAAAAGGAGTCAAGGAGAATTCAGGTTGTATTTACTCAAGAACAATATGATCTCCTCCAAAAGCTGAAAGGAGAGATGGGATCAAGTGATTCAGAGGTAGTGAGAAACATAGTGCTGAACTGGTTGATGGAGAAGTCATTTATTTCAACTACAGTAAAATCAAAATTAAAGGAGGAGAGAGAGTGACTAACTTACAAGAAAGTAAAAGAACTCGAGATGCAACTTGGAACTTTTCTGGGGAGAAAGGCATGAAACAGAAAATACTAAAAAAACTTGGAATAGAGCCTAGTTTTGAAAATTTTAGAATTTATATAACCAGCTTAAAAACCATATTACAATATAGTGACAGTGAGAATTTAGAATCACTAAAGGGTTGGAACGCACCAGTAGTAAACAATTTGGGAGAATTAAGTCCAGATGAGATTAAGTTTATTAAATTAGAAATACAAAACGCAAACGATTCTATTGAAGAATACCAAATCCAAGTTCAGAAATTAATCCCTCAAGAAAAAAGGAAAAAATTTGCAGCTTATTATACCATAGATCAAGGCATCCGCTTTATGGCATCAGTAGCTCATAAATATTTAGAGAACTCCAAGAAACATAAAATAGTACTTGCAGATCCTTTCCTCGGATCTGGACGCACATTGACAGCAGCAATACAAAAAATAGGCATTGAAAAATTGGAAAAGGTTTGGGGCATCGAACCCCTACCCCTACCAGCTTTGGTTGCTTATGCGTCACTATTACATGCAACAAATGGGAGGAGAGATAAAATCACCGTAATAGTTGGAGATGCGTTCAAAGAAATACCACAAGCTTCTTCTCCATTTAGTCAGTCTGAGCTACCTAAAGCAGATATTATTTTAACAAATCCACCATTTACTAGATGGAAATACTTAGAAAAAAATTATCGAGATTATTTACTTAAGGTTATAAGTGGACTGGGGTATAAAGAGTACATAACCCGGAGAGAAGTTAGTCTTCAAACTTTGTCTATGTTCCTAGCCGATTACATGCTAAATGATGGCGGCCTAATTGCATCCGTTCTTCCAGCATCTACATTTTATACAATATATGGGAAAGGGTATAAGTCCCTTTTAAGAAGGAAGTATAAAATACTTGCAATGGTGGAATGCGAGTCTAGGTCATCTTTTTCAGAAGATAGTGGATTTAAGGAGGTTATTATAGTGGCTGTTAAGGAAAGAGATAGTAATAACAGACTGACGGCGTTTACTGAATTGAGTGACGCAGAGGAAACAGCCAAAGCAATCATGGGTAAAACTAAATTAAAAGCAAACTTGTTTGATATCCATAATCTGCCTCGATTTCTTGATATTAACTGGCTGGCTCTTTTTGGAGAGAATTCACTGAGGGACATTGTAACCACCATATTCAAGCAAGGATTAAAAAATGGTACACTAGGGTATTGGGAGGATGTACTAGGCAAGAAAAGTATGATTAGAGGAGTTGAAATGTATGGGCCAGAATTCTTCTTTATTCCAAATAAGTACTGGAAAATAGTAGAAAAGGGAAGATTAATAAAAATACAGAACGATGAAATTAAATTGACTTTAAACAACGAGTTTCTTGTAAAAACTCTTCGTAAACCAAGCCTTTATAGCCACAAAATCGAGGCAAAGGTTGATAGCTACATGCTTTCAATCCCTCCAATTAAACTCGACGAGTTGCCAGAAGACTTGCAGTACTACATTGAATGGGGTGTCAGTTCTGGCACGGCAAAACCAGCTATAAATGCCTATGGAAAATACTGGTATAGCCACGTATACAAGCAAATGACAACAAAAAAACCATTTGGACATGTGTTCATACCCGACAAAGTGGATTTACTATTCAAAAACAGAGGTGTATTCGCAAATTATACCGTAGATGAGGTAGCGGCATCTAAGAATTTTTACATAGTTAAAGATAAGAATGAAACAATTGCTAAACTTCTCGTTGCATGGTTCAATAGCACAATCTTTATCTCAATACTTGCATTGCTTGGTAGAAAAATTTCAGAAACGTGGACGAGGTTTTTGGAAAACGATTATCTTGAATTGCCTGTAATCAATGTGGGAGCAATAAATAAGGAAAACACCATAGAAGTTATTGAAAATATCAACAAAATACTAAATAAACCTCTACCACCTTTATGGGATCAACTAAATGAGGAATACAGGTACATGCTCGATTTGTCTATAGCAAATGCAGTTGGGATAGAAAATCCTGAAAAGATTGTTGGGAAATTGCACCAGTTTTGCTCAACTTTCAATAATCTATCGTACAAAACCTGATAGCTCCGGTTTCCTCAATATACTCCGCAAATTTCAGTGGTGAAAACTTGAATTGTAATTGATTGCCGGGGTGTTCCCACTCAGTCTTGGGAATCTTTATATGTTTTCCGTCGCCTCCTTTTCTTTGGACTGTAACAAAATCTCCCAGCCGTATAATCCCCTTATTTGTGAAACATATATTATTGTCAGCATTCTCAAATAAAAAATTGAGAACATCATCCATGTTGAAGATATAGATCTTACGCTTTTGTTTATCATTTATCATGAATATCTTCAAATTCCGTTCTCCTCTCCTAAAAATCTCATCAATTATAGCCTTGAGATGTTTTGCAAAGAAACTCCGTATTTTATCCTTATCACTTTCCAATATGAATTTATCTCTGGAATTTCTAGACACTCGCAGTATAGCCTCCTTTAGAATCCTGAAAATATCCTCTGGCATGTTTAGAAAACTTTTCCACTCCTCTAGTCGTCTTCTATCAAGCTGGTGAAAGCTCGTTTTTGTGCTGGACTTTATGCTTACACCGACTTCTTCATCACCTATTTTTATGAAAATATCAGTTTTTATTCCGTTCTTGTACGCTACAATTTTTTCTTTAGGTGTGAAGCCAAGGACTTCCAAACAGCTCTTTAATGCGTTTTGAAAGTTATAATTAGTATTTATCATCTCAATTATATCCTTCTCACTATCTAGTCCAATTCGGGCTTCTTTTTGACCTTTCTCCATCTCTTCATACTCTGGGGGCATATATTAGCGAAATATTTGGTAAGTATTTATTCTTTTTGCGACTCCTTTTTACCGCTTGCAATTTGCAGGATAGCAAGATATATAATAGTGATAGGTCTTAACCTCAACAAAAATTATTTTCCTTAAATCGCCTTCATCCAGTCCATCAAAGACAATCAGATCAATAGGAGAGCCGATGAAGCGGGCATCCTTTGGGTTGTACCTGAATTCCGGCAAGTAGGAGATAAGATGTTTAGTTACCTTTCCTGTAATTACTGCTTTGCTCTTCTCTATCGCATCTTTCTTTATCTCTTTCTCGTATTTCTGCTTCCATTCCTCGAAAAGAATTTCAGCCTTCCTTGTTGATACACTTTCAAGCTCCCTATCCCTCCACTCCTCAGATATTGTCTTGCACCTCATCCAGCTTTCCACAAACCGGTTTTGTTCACCTTTGCCATCTCTTCGAGCTGCAGGTAGTAATCTTCCTTTCTGAATTCACCTTCAACGTAAACCCTTGCAAGCCCATTTTTCACAAGCAAGGCGTTGAAATCTGTTCCATTCTCCAGGATAAACATAAGCGAGGTACCTGCCATAATAACCCTTCAAGCCAGCAGCATCATCGAATTCAATGTAGACTGTTTTGTTATACAGCATTTTATAAGTGAAATCCTCAGCCTTCGAACCCCACTCAGCCAGATAAGTTAGATTTGTTATTGCGTCGTATTCGTAGGGTTTGTTCTTCTCCGGATATTTTTCAGGAGTGTCAACGCCAAGCAATCTGATTATCAAAAGTTGACCGCTCAGATTGACTTTAATTGTGTCTCCGTCGTAAACATGGATGGCTTTTGCAGGATACTTGACTCCAAACTGGAATTCAGGCGATGGAGTGATTATCTGAGTTGGAGAAAGGGTGGGTGTTATGGCAGGATGAGTTCCAGATGTAGGTGTTAATTTCGGCGACTCAGCCAGACAGCCCAGAACAGCGAAAGCAATCAGGATGAGCAGAACTCTCATGCAACCACCTAATATTCCATCAAAGCCCTCAACATTACATCAGAATTGTACTTCTTGATTATGTACCTCGTCCTCCCTTTGCCTTTTCTACCCATTGCAACGTCAATCAGCCTCACCCTTTCCAACTTGTTTATGATTTCGTAAAAACGTGTGTAACTCATGTTTACCTCTGCTTTGAGGATTTTGTAAACGTCGCCTGAATTTACGTCTCCTTTGATTGAGTAAATGATTTTTAGAGTTTCCCTTTCATCTGAATTTAGAGCTGAGATGCTTTTCGCAAGGAATACTTTGGTTCCACCTTCATATACTCTCTCAACGTCCCCTATTTCCACTTTTCTGCTTGCTCTTCTTTCAGCCTCAATTCCCGCCATTCTGAGCAGGTAGATGCCAAACCGTAGATCACATGCCTTAGCTGTTAGCTCAACGATTCTATCGAATGCTTCATCTGTCATAGCTCCCTCAAAAAATCCGAGCTTAGCTCTCTGTCTTAATATGCTCCTGATTTCATCCTCATCGTATAAAGGAAAGTAAATCTCGTCAGGATGGAAGATAGCTCCCGTCTTTATGTCCAGCATAACCCTTTCGGTTGTTGCTGCGACGATGCCAATTTTAACTGAATATTCTTCATGAGCCTTTAAAAGGGTGTAGAGGATATCGTTGGCTGCATCGTCATCCAGAAAGTTGAAGTCATCCAACGCTACAACCAAGGCTTTTCCATCGTCGATCAACTTCTGACATATCGAATCGTAGAGCCTTGCTATCGGTATGCCAGTTTGCGGAGCCTGATGCTTGCATACGCGCTCAAATATCCTTGCCAGTACTTTGTAAGCTGTTCTTGCGAGAGGGCAGCGAATGTAGGCTGTGTAAGCATGCTCAGCAATCTCGTTCAGAATCGTTCTCATTGCAGATGTTTTGCCAGTTGCAGGAGGACCGAATAAGAGAGTATGGATTGGAGTAGAATTTCTTAAAGCTGGCCTTAAATTGGCTGCCAACGCTGTTAGCTGCCTTTCTCTATGGAGCAACATTTCTGGCAAATAATCAGGATCGAATACACTCTCGTTCTTAAACAGTGTTTCGTCCCATCTCAGATATTTCATTCTGTCCCTCCTTTCACTCTACTTCTTCTGATTCTTTCAATCTCAGCCTTGAGTGTTTCAATCTCTCTCTGCATTCCCATGAAGATTTTGATGAACTTTGGACTTGTTAGCTCGTTTAGTGCTTCAGCTTTTCTCTTCTCCCACTCCTCGACTTCCTGAATTGCCTCCTCTGTCAGTGGCAGTCCGCATCGTGAGCAAAACCTCGACGTTGCAGGATTTACTTGTAAACAACGAGGACACTGCTTAACTTCCAAATCATTGCCATTACCGTTTGTCTTAATTCCATACATCTTCAGAATGGCTTCATCAACGTCCTCGCTTGCCAAATGAACGTAAACTCCAACCATTTTGCTACCGTTAACCCAACCCATGTATTTTGCTCCAATTGTTTCGGGAACTTAGCAAGCAGTCTTGTAGCTCTTGTGTGCCTAAAAAGATGGGGGTATATTCTCTTCTTTATTCCTGCACGTTTGGCAATCTTCTTCAGCTGCCATTGCACGTCTTTATACTCCATAGCTTGAAGACGCTTTTTTCCGGTGAGCTTAATCCAAAGAGGAGATTCAGGATTATCTCTCATAGGATGATCGCTCATCCAAGCAGAGAGATATGTTACGGAAAACACAATTCTCAGTTTCCTTCTGATCGTTTTGCTTTTCGGCAACCATACCACTGCACCGTATTCATCAAATGAGACGTCTTTTACTCTCATAGAGCCAATCTCCCCAATTCTTGCTCCTGATTCGTAAAGTAAGGAAAGTAGTGCACGATCCATAGAATTCGTGCATGCGTTCATCATTTTCTGGAATTCCTCCTCTGTTATTAGATCTGAAGGAGAGAGGTTGTTTTTCACATTTCCAACAGAAAACCAGTTAACAAGCTCATCCCTCCCATACCACTTGAAAAATTTCTTGAGTGTCTTTTTGGTTTCAAAAACTGAGCTCTCTGATAATTCTCCGCTGTTTCGAAGGAGTTGATAGTGGTTAATGACTCTCTTCACATCTGCCTTCTCGAAATCCTTCAAACGTTTGTTTGCAGTCTGTATTATCTTTTTCAGCCATATAACATAGCTCCTCACTCTATACTCTGAAATGCCTTCTGCGATGAGATCGCTGGCAAACTCGTAAACGATATCGTAATCCTTGGGGCATTCTTTTCTGAAGTTCTCCAGTGCTCTGGACAGTTTCTGGTGTGAGTGGAAGTTCATGGAATCACCTCGCATATCGATGTTATATGCTTACACGCCTTTCTGAAAGTCATCAAGGAACTGAACCAGAGGTCAGTACTCCGGCTCCGGGCATCTTATTCTTAAAATGGAGATTTCCGATGGTTTTCCAGTCCTAAGAGAGTCCAGCAGTTTATTTATAATCTCTGAAAATCGATTTCTGTAATTTTATTTTAAAA
>Ga0180935_1015_pt1 | contig 25339 bp, 30 predicted proteins | sample Deesub1362A_J573_FD_124196 | JGI IMG/M metagenome (GOLD analysis project Ga0180935, IMG submission 124196) | Archaeoglobus sp. JdFR-31
TATTGACTTCTTTTAGGACTGAGCAACCAGCAGAGCTTAAAGTTCTAAAAATAGGATGGGCTCGGCCGGATTCGAACCGGCGACCTCCGCCTTGTAAGGGCTCATATAAGAGAGGAAAATAAAGCACAATTCGACTTAAAAGCAGAGTCGGATAGGTGGCTCAGTCTAATGAAGGAAAAAGTTAGCAAAATGCGGTTTCTGAAGGCAAAGAAGACCATTAGGGATCTTTTAAAATTTGAGTTCTCACCCCATGGTATATATCAATTCGTTGCCTATATAAGGAGTTTGAAATCGGAAACGACTGGAAATAATTTATCTGCTTGGGAAATAAATCAGAGGTTACAACTTGCCAAGCAGTTCATGGACTATCTTAAGACTGTTGATTATCAGAATAGCGAACTCTATGATAGCATAATTGAAATCCTAAAGAGAAACAAGTTCAAGAATGTAACCAAGCAATCAAAAACTCCCTATGTTTCTCTTGAGGATGTCCATGAAGTTCTCAATAGAATCTTGAACTCAGATCTCAAAAACTTAGATAAGCTGAGATATTCGGTTATGTGGTTGCTAAAATGCTCAACTGGATTAAGGAGTGAGATGTTTGATGAGATAACAGAGGAAAACATAAAGTTCAATGGATCGTGCGATTACCTCGATCTGATTGAATCAAAGATTTCCCATTCTGGAGCTATATATCACCATTACATTCCAATTCATCGAGAGATCAAGCCTTTGCTAGAGGTTTACCTGAACGCCTACCGAGAAAACCCTAGGTGGATGAGACTTTTTGACAACGACAGAATAGGAAGGATTTTGGCAAGGCTGAATATTAATACCAAAGAGGAAGGAGAAAGGATAAACTTCCAGTTCGGCAGATATTTCTTCGAGCAATTCACCAAGTGGGATCTTGAGCAAAGAATGGACGATGAGCTCCGAAAGTATATCATGGCTCATGAGATCTCTGGGATCTCAAGGGAATTCTACGATCGGGCTACACCCCAAAGGATTTACAATCAATACATGGCTTTTATGGGAAGTGTTGAACTCATACCTATGGATTGTAGGCCTAAACTCCTTGAAATTGTAAGAAGGTTGGAGGGCGATTATGGAAAAAGACGATAAAATCAAACCACTACCTGAAACCAAACTTACAAACTCAATCGCAATGAAGAGAATTCTCAAATTAGAAAAGAAGAACAGAATTATGACCACAGTCCACATCGAGAAGGAACTCTATGACATCATCCGACTAAACAACTATCGACTTTCAGATTTGGTAAACATTGCTCTAGAGAAGCATTTCAGGGAGAAGGGACTTCTTTGACACTTTATCTAAAGTTCTATCGATCTTCACAGTAGAGTTGACCTACCTATGTCAGTAAGACTAACTTCTATGCAATTGCAACTTTTCAATATCACTGATATCGCCATTAAAACTGATTGGGTACTGGTGGAAGATCAAATCAAATAGGTTAACAATGGATAAAACTAGTGGGCCCAGTAATGAATTTTTGGAACTAAAACATCACAACCACCAAAGTCTCTCCTCTTTTATCGTTTTATTCCTACCATGCGACCTGTGATAATCCTGCCACTCTGTTGCTTTCTCTGTGAATACTACTTCGAAGGTGCAGTAGACGGGGGATACTGCGAACTTTCAGATTCCGTGAAATCTCCCTTGGATGTTTGTAACAAGTTCAGAATAACGAGGAGGTTCATTCAAGAGATCCACTACAGCAAGAATTAAACAAAACCAAACACTTTCACATCGTACATAACTGTCTTTTCCTGAAAAGCAAAGCTATTCTGTGCTCCACCAAGTTAAAGAAAAGAGCAAATACCTCTGGATAACCAACTTTACTCCAGCTGATAAGCTCAAACGTAAACGCAGGAGCTCTCAAGAATCCTTAAACTCTTTTTTCCGAATTTAAGTTATCCTAATCACTTTTAAAACGCAATCAATATATCCGAGGAATCCAATCTCCAAACATGAGGTTTCAGAGCCTTTTCGTTCTTCTCCTCGTCAGCATGCTTTTCTTAGTGAATTTTAAAATCAAAATAACCAGTCACTTTGAGCTATACCTCAAAGTCTGTGGAGATAAAGTAAAATCTGACTCTTGTCCTATCTTCTTCCGCATTGAATGGATTATTGCAAAATCATTCGAGGATTTTTATTGTAAATATTAACTACTTTGACCTTCACAAGACAGAAACCTAATTTTTGTTAAGTTTTGTTAAAAAAATAATGGAAGATTCGAGACCTTATGTTAATCCTTTAGGAGGGCATTTGATCTTCGGCATAATATTTGTTGGCTTTTACATTATTTTAAGGAATATAATAATGCCTAACATCAACATTGAATTTTATTTTCCTCTAATTTTGGGAATAGTAATTCATCTATTCGTTATCAGGCGATTAAACCTTATTTCCGATTCTTTGGTTCCAAAAGTGGAAGAGCTAAGAAATGTTGTATTAAGTACGGTTTTAATTATCGTGTTATTTAGTTCAATTTTTGCGATCAAATACGGACTTAAACCTTTTTTGATTTTCAATCTAAACATCGTTTGGGTGGTTTTTTCGGAAGAGTTGATTTTTAGGTCATATATGTTAGGACTAGCTTTTATTGGTATTCATATTACTTTCAAAGATAGATTCCTGATCCATCTACCAGACAATAATAAGGAATTAACCACATCTATTCTTACAATTTTTGTTTTGGGATTACTTTTCTCGGATTTACATGTTGATTGGGTTGGAGATCCACTCAGACTACTTATAAGACTTCATTCAGGTTTTACTTATGGATTAGCGTTTTTAGTGACTAATAAAAAGATCTACGCACCCTGTTTTCTCCACTACATAAACAATGTTTGTGCCTCAATTTAAATTTAAACATTTTTTCAAAAGACCATTCTTTCTTGAAACGTAACTCAAAATCTCCAATCCAACGGGCTATTTGGCAAGTACACTACGATACTGTCGGAAACATTACACCCTCAAAGATTCCACTTTAATCGACAACATCATCAATATTACAAATATCATAAAAATAATTGATTTAAATAATTTCTATTTAATTAGATCAGGAGGTGGACTATGAAAGAATGGCTCAAGCTCAGATTGAAGTCCAAGAAAGTCAAAGCCCTCTTCCTAATGATCGTCGTCAACTTCGGAGTTTTCGGAGTTGCTTCTGCCGAGAATGGGAGCGTTAACTGGACCCAGCTTGGAGATCTTATCAAAGGCGTTGGAGATCTGATGCCTTCAATTGGCGACCTTGTTATCAAAGTTGTTCCTGTGCTGTTCATCCTTATCATGGTCGGCTTCGTTACCGGTTTGCTTGACTCGATTGTCGGAGCTATCAGAGATGCCTTCAGGTTTTTCAGGTAGCTTTGGTTGTAGGGATTAAAGATGGCTGGAAAAAGGATTAGAAGGTTTAGGAAAGCTGGGAGAATTAAGAGGGTAAAGAAAGTCAGGAAAGTCAAGAGAGCGAGAAATAAGAAATCTACAAAAAGTACCAAGAAAGGGAGACGATAGAATGCCTAAACTTTCTCCTTTAAAACTCACTTTTTTCTTTGTTCTTACAGCTTTTTCAGTCGTAGTTTTCTGTTCTGTAGTTGATGCAAAGGTCTTCATTGCCTTCTCAGACCTCGATTTAACCAAGGACGTCAAAATACTGGTTTACAAAGTCACAGACAAAGGACACAAATTTATTGGCGAGTTTAACTCCACAGACTCAATTAAGCTTAGAGATAACGAATCCTACATCTTCGTTTTCAAGCCAAGTGAGCAGGTGTGGTTCCAGAACCCTTTGAATGCCATAGAACTCTTCACTCTAACCACGCCCAGCATTTTAGCCTTCTTCCTGTTCTTCATCGTGATAGTAAGCTCAGCATGGCTGATTACGAGGCTGTTCCGCTAAAGGGAGGGGGTGAATTGATGTCAAAAAAGACTAGAAAAGGAAGAAAAGGGAGTAAAAGCAGGAGAAAAAGAAAAGCCAATACCCTCCACTTCAAAAACAAGCGAAGCTATCAGAAGTGGCTAGCCTACAACTGGATTCACAATCGAAGCAAGATGGGAAAGCCCCCTCATAAGCGAGTTATCATAGCTGGAAAACCTCATAGAGTAAAACATCCAAGGTGATATTCTGAGACTCGAGCTTTTACTCTTCTTATTTCTGGTTCTGAATTTTCTTGACTTTGCCTCAACCCTCTATCTACTCGATAGGGGATTCAACGAGGGCAATCCTTTTGTCGCTTTCCTGATCACCAGCTCGCCCGAAGCTTACCTCGTAGCAAAGGTATTCATTCCCTCCGCCATAATTCTCTTGTTAATCGAATATCTCAGAAGGCACAAAGACAGAATAAGCTTCAAAGCTTTCAGCTTTGCGAAAATAGCCCTATTCTTCTTGGTTGCAGCTTACCTACTTATACTCATCAACAACTCCGTCTGGTTGGCAAAGGCCGAGGTACTTCAACAGGGAGATCTCTATCTGTCAATAACCGACCAGAAAATAGGCATCGGCGAGGGTTATTCTGATGCCGGTGCAGGATCTACTTTCGAAACTGGATACACTTGGCATGCCGTGATGAGATTCAAGTACATGGGCTACAAACCTGAATACTTCATGTTCAAGTCTGAAACCCCCTACATCCTTCAAGCCTACATCTGTCAAGAAGGGAGCCAATCAAACTTCTACAATCTAAACACTTTCACTGGAAGCTTGGAATTTAGAAAGGGATCGGATATCGTGGGTTACGGCTGGTATAATCAGTACTCCTACGGAGGAGAGATCGTTTACGAGTATTTCGTCAGCTCGTTCAACGAGTCAAAGGTGAACGTTGGAGATGTAGTAACAATCTATATGAAGCCCACGTATCAAATAGGCTACTGCACTCTATACTATGAACCCTCACAGAATATCTGGGGTTTTAAGCAGTACACTAGGAAACAGCCCTCCCTCACAAACATAACCCATCCCTTGGATTCGTGGGATATCCAGTTCTATGGCAAAGGGTGGAATTACTACAATTGGTATGAAATCTTCGGCGGGTTTGGAGGTTTCGATGGCCCCTACGGACAGAGTTTCACGACCTACAAAGTGCAGTATTCAACTACAAGGGAAGGAAGCTACATCTACCAGAAGGAAGGATCTCGGTATATTTTGGATGTCTACATGGACGACAAGATGAGCTACAACGTAACCACGGTGGATGGGTTTACTGAAATAATAACAGGAAATCAGGCAAACGATACGCTCCATAGGCAGAAGATAATTCCGATCTGGTACTTTACTGTCTATGATCCCGTCATGACTTACTTCAACGTCACTTTAACCTCTCCAGAAAGTTATGAGGGATTTGAGGGGTTCCTGAACAAAACCGTTACCTTCTACTTCATTGATTCAAAAACCCAGTCGATGATAGACGGAGTTAACTTAACGCTCTTAGGAGACTACTCTTTTAATGGAACTGTTGACTCAGGATTCTCAATTGAAGTACCAAATGGCTCTATAATATCCTACAATGCATCAAAGGAAGGTTACATAGCCGACTTCAACATCTACGGCTACACACCTTCAATTAAGGTAACAGAATACACCTGGGTAACAATCGGAATGATTCCCACAAACCTGACAGTTGAGGGAGGAGGTGTGCCCCTTGTTTTCATAGTCAAAGATGAGGATAACAATCCTATAGAGGATGCCACCATTGTTGTCGGCCCTCTATCCGCTGGCTCATCCTATGCCGGAAACACGAACAGCTATGGAGTTTTCGTTTTCAATGTTGCTCCAAACACAACCTATCCTTACACGATCTCAAAAGAAGGCTATATCTCCAGATCCGGAACTGTCAGCGTTGGAACAAATCAGAGTGAAGTAGCGGTAACTCTCCTTCCTGAAATTACTACTGCCACTCCTACTCCTTCTCTCACTTATACACCCCTGCCCCAACCAGAGGGCTCAACTCTCGATCGGGGAATCAACCTGCTCTACGCGAATGCCGAAGCAATAATCGGGCTCTGCATCCTTGCCACAATCTTCGGCCTGCTTAAGTTTATGAGGTGGAAGTGATGAAGGGGAGATTGATAATGATCTTCCTTGTGATCTTCTTATTAATCTCCATTACTTCAGCTTCACTTTTTGAGACTGAACTTTTCCTATCTCTAACCAACATTAAAGATCTCATCTACACAGCCCCTGAAGGCAAAGTAGTAACCGATGTATACTTTTATTTGGATTCAGGTGAGAGTGTTAACGGGACAATCCACTACGGGAGCTCCAACTTTGATTATTCAATTGAATACGACAGACCAAATTTCTACACTTCTGGGATCTATCTGAGGTTAGGAAACCAGAGCGCAACACTAACGGATTACGATTTGCTTGGATCTCAGAAAACCGTTTTACTCACATACATCTTCAATGAAAACACGAATCCACAAACCTCAATCTGTTTAATCTATGAAAGAGGAGAGATCTTCAAACCATCCATTTGTATCCCTGCTGAGAACTTGGAAATGAACCCGATATGGAAATTCTCCACCAATGCAAACAGCCCAATAGATTTGAAAATTGGTTTGCTGACCTACAATACCTACTTCGAAGGGTGGGAAACCACAAGGAAGTATGGAAGCGGTGGAGGAGAGAGGAAGGAGGAAGCTCCAGACCTTACCCACTACCTCAACCTGGTAAAGGACTTCTCTTCTAAATCCTGGAGCATTCTATCCGGGATCATCTGGTATTTCAACCTGATCTTCATCGACAATGGTTTGCTGACATTCGGACTATTCGAAGCCATAGTTCTTGCATGGAGCGCCGGAACCTCCAGAAACATCTTTTCTTTCTACCGCAAGTACATCAGAACCCACGTCTCACTTCTCCGTTTCCTGATGGACGTTATCAGGTTCGTTGCTGACGTTGTTTACAAGATCGTGAACACCCTAATTCCAATTTGAGGTAAGGTGATGTGTATGCTCTACCGAGTTATTCTAATCGAAGAAGGAACTGGAGCAATTCTCAAGATGAAAGACCAAGATCCAGTCAAGCTCTGTCTTAGGTTGCTCTTCATCACGAATAAAAAATTCAACGGAGGTGAAAGATGGGAATTTTAAGGAGAGGAGAAAAGGTAGAAGTTGTTATCGTGGACAAAGAAGGAGAAGAGTTCATCGAAACTAAAGCAGTTAAAGACGGCAACCTGATTATTGACCCATTTCTGGGAAGATCCTATGCAATAGCAACCAAGCCGGTAAAGTGGATTAAGGGAAGAAGAACCAAGCTGAAGTACTTCTTAGATGCTGACAAGGGCTGCACGATTGGAATAGAAAAAGATGATGAACTTCTAAAGCTCAAAACGAACCCCGATTTGATAGGAAAAGTAATAGACTCCAGACTAATCCAGCAGGCCTTTGCAATCAAGCCAGAGATGAGAATCGTTCTGATAGCTTTCATTATTGGAATTGCAATTGGCTGGTTTGTCGGATTGTTCTTCTAAAAGTGATAAAATGAGTGAGGTAGTTGGAAGTATGAACCTCCAGCAGATAGAAAAATCCCTTAAAGAAAAGGTCACGGAAACCTCCCCAGAACTCCAAAGGCTCAAAAGATACGATCTGATTGTCACAGAGATCAACGATGCACTCTCTGACCTGCACGAAAGAGAAATAACGGCGATAGCATCCTTCAGAGCCTTCAATAATAACATAATCCAAATCCCAACTACTATGAGCTTCATCGAGAACATAATCTCGCTGAGAAGGTCCAGGGACCGTCTTGGCAGACAGGAATTTGTAGAACTATATAAGCGGAGGCCTTCCTACATAATCAACCCCTATTCCTTCGAAGAAGAGAGTGAAGGGATAACCGAGCAAAAAGAAGGCATAATCTCAAAGCTGTTCAGGCGGAAGAAGAGGTAGAAATGGTAGGAGCTGTAAGTAAAACAGAGATAAAGGTGATCCAATGGGAGAAAACGCCTTAGCCTACCACTTAGCCGATCTGTTGTATCAGTTCACAATCTCCCAGAACTCATCCTTAGCTCAAAGAAAGAACCTCATCGCCTCCATATTTGCAAACATCGAAACTAGACTGAGAGACGAGTTCGAACGGGATGAGGAGCTGAACAAAGAACTCAAAGAGCTGAAAAGAAGAGTCAACACTTTGCATGAAACCTACGAGATAATCCTTGATTTATCCCCCTATGTCTTTGAGAAGAAGATTTTATACGAGATCTATCTTTACGATGTCTACTCTTCTTGCCTAAGGTGGATCGACGATTATGATCTTGTTTCTCCCAGAGTGCTGGAGGAAGTCTACGCTTCAAGGTGGGGAGGCAGAGATGATTGGAGATAAGATCAATACCAGAGTTAATTTCATCGTAAACAAAACGATAGACCTCAACGAAACCTTCAACAACTCATTAGACCTCACAGACCCATCTCTCGTTATTACAACCTGGCACGATATCCGAATTTTAGTTCTGATTGTTGGAGCGATCTGCTTGATTACTGGCTATCTCATCGCCAAGACCCATCATTACCTCGAGAAAAAGAAAGGAAGGAAAAGGAAGTAATCTGTTGAATCAGGGAGGAAAAATGGGCTGGCAGGAGAAATTTGAGAGGGAATGCCTGAAAATTCCAGGACAGCACATCCTGGAGATAGGAATTACCGGCAGTGGGAAGACCCAAGGACTCTACTGGATTCTTGATGGGTTAACTCACTCCTCAAACGAGACGATTGTCTGGTTTGATACAGGAAAATCCTCCGAATTTCTGACTCTCGCTCTATTCAAACCCCTCAACGTCATGATCCCAGAAACATTTGAGATTTCGATCTTACTGAACGAGAGAAGCTGTGACGAATTACATGACATCCATATAAGCCAGTTCGACGATCCCCGACTGATCTGGCTAAATCTAGACCCCAATAAAATCAACGTTCTCTCCTTGTATCCATACATACACGATCCAGAAACTTACGCCAAAATCTTCTCAGCCATCTTCAAATCCCTCATATATCTAGCTCATGATGCCCACCTTGATTATGTTACACCACTCTCAATTTTCTTCGACGAGTTCCACGTCGTTGCTCCAGCACAAGGACATGGCGAGGAGGGAGTAGGCAAAGTTGGATCTATAATTCAGCTAAACATCGAGAAGCTTCGCAGCTTGAAAGTTAGATTTGTAGCTACAACTCAAGGATGGTTCAAGATAAGAAAGGGAGTTAGATCATCATTCAATTGGTTGCTTGTCAGGAGAGGGGGCTACTTCTCCAACGATCAGCCAAAACTACAAAGGTTCAATTCACTTTTTCAGTCTTTGAAGAATGACGAAGCAGTAATCGTTTATCCTTCAAGAGTCTTCAGCGATGTTATGCATCTTCCTCTCTATCCAAATGGAGAGGAATTTGGGAGAGTAAGATACAGATCGTTTGCTTTTGAAAAGTTCACTAGAGGAAATAATTTCTTAGATTTGAAAAATAAAATTTAAACATTTTTGATAAAAGTGTCAGTCAAGAATATTTTTCAAATGAGGCTGAAAAAGGCTTTTTCTAACACATTGTTTCTTCAACAATTATTAGATTACTGTAATTTTTTATGCTCTTAATTTCAATAGGAAACCATTAGAAATGTTCCGGATGAGGGCGAAATAGTAAGATAAGGTGCGAAAGTAAACTGGGGAGAAGTTTGTCGCAGTGGTAATGCTTAGGAAAGGAGGAGATGTGGGAGGAGAGTATATAAGAAATAGATTTGAAAAAGCTTTAGTTAAATCCATAAAAGTTTTTGGAGTGAGCAATGTGATGATATACAGCTTCACAAATGTACGAGAGTATCAAGAAAATTAGGAAATTTGATTGATGTTAATACGGTCTTTTTATCTTTTTATCAAAAGTAAATCTTCCTTTTAATAGCGCTTCTGTAAGGAATTTAGTCTCATCGTCTGAAGGGTGAAAATCAAGTTTTGCTTCTATTATCTCATAAATTGAACCCCCTTCGTACAGACACATGCCGATGGAGATGTGATTCCCGAGTACTTGGCTTATTAACTCTTTTTTATCCCATAACCAATTGCAAAAGTTCTCAATCATTTTATCGTTTGGGATATTCTCATGAAATCCTAAAATCAGAAACACACGATGAACACCGTTTTTTAGGTATAACAATGCTTGACCGATCCCCTTATAAAAAGCCTCCCAACTCAATCCTTTACTCCTTTTGTCAAACTTCATCAATTTCAATTCATAACCTATTAATCTATGGTAATCAGAAACCCTGTTGATTTGCAATATGTCTATATCAGGATTAATCTTCTTTCCGGCTATTGCTGAAACTCTTGGATAGACATCGAAGGGTAGAGATTGTAGAACTGATTTTAATAAATCCTCCTCCGATTTAAATCTGGCATATTTTACTTGCATTTTGACACCCTTTGAAAGTTTAAACTGGATTTCAATCCTCATCTATTTTTCCATTTTGCTTTTAAAATATCTTGTCAAAACATCTGCACTTCTTTAAGATGTCTCTACATGTCTTTTGAATCGATAAAATCTGAACATCAAGAAGCTCAGAAGCCTGAAAATCAGGTTCGTTGCAACAACTCAAGGATGGTTCAAGATAAGAAAGGGTGTAAAATCTCTCCTTCAACTGGTTATTGGTAAGGAGGGGAGGTTTCTTTACTAACGATCAGCCGAAGCTACAAAGGCTCAATGCTTTGTTTCAATCCCTTAGGAACGATAAGGCCATTATTGTCTATCCTTCTCGAATCTTCAGCGATGTTATGCATCTTCCGTTGTATCTGAGTGGGAGGAGTTCGGAAAAGTGAGATATAAGTCATCTCTATTTGAGAATTTCTTGGAAGAACAAATAAAAAAATTAAAATTTAAAATATTTTCATGAAAAGATACATTGTCTCGATTTTGTAATTTGAACTCTTGAAATTGAATTTTATCTAAAATGTGTTATAGAACTCGTTCAATCGTAGTTATAGTGGTTCGGCATGGCGACAAAAATCTTCGTCATTAGCGTGAGAGTTTATATAGTTGAATTTATATATAGAATTTTAGAAAAATAAAAATAGCAGATAATAAAAAATTAAGAGTCGCACCTTTTTCTGAAATGCAAGATTATATAGCTATCTACTGAGAGTAACTTATATTCGTGCTTCTTGAATTCCTTGAGTCGTGGAAATAGTATTTTTATCCTTGACGTGGGAAAGTGTACCTTAACCGTCTTCTAGTACCCAATTTCACTCTCGCCCCCCTTCTTGATTCGCTTTTCGAGGATATTGGCTTCTTTAGCCCCCTCTTTATCGTAAGGATCTAATGCTTGTTTGGCTAATTCTATCACCTTATATCTCTTTCCTTCTTTCTCTAAGATACCCCAAAGTAACAAATCTTGAAATTTGTAGTAAAATCTACCACCTAATCTTTTCAAATTTTTGTGCCCTAGTTCCTCAGCCAGTACTCTGGGACCTATACTAACCCCTGTATTTATTTAATACAAGTAACAAAAACTAAGAGCGATTGACTTCGGTTTAAAAAGTATCTCTCTCACCATGGATTCAATTTTTTGTGTGAGTATTGTTGTAATTATATGAGAATCGAAACATTGAAGTATTAAACTTGCTATTTAACTTACAATGAATTATGAAGAATTAAAAGAGTTACTTAAAAGAATAGAATTTAACAAAACAGAACCTGAAACACTAATTAAACTAATCGAGTCTGCTCAAAGTAAAGGAGAGAAAGCCCAGAGAGAGTTGAGGAGGCTAAGAAAAACTAACTGACAAGGTTTTAGACAATCTAAAATCAAAATCTTTTTTTTCAATAAATCCGTCTATTGACCACTCCAAAGTTGAAAAGTTTGCAGTAGGAATAGACGGCAGTCAACAACTCGTCGGAGGGATAGGAGGAAAGTGGTACCTTTTTTTTAGTGTAACTAGGATTTTATTTAAAAACGGATTAAAATCTAATCCGCAAGTTGAAGTTTTTTGGGCAGATATAGATGAAATCAATGAACATAACAATCAAAGTATTAAACTAACAGCAGAGGAGAGGATGTTGATTGCAGAATCAAAAGCCATTCTAAATTGGGGAAGTAAGGGTTTTAAATCGGTTATTTTTATAGATGGTCCAATTGTAGATCCCCCTTTTCCATTTTCCGATGATGAGGATTACATAAACTTCAGGTGTGAAGCTTTTAGAGTATCTTTAAAAAATTCGTTAGTTATCGGATGTGTAAAAAGAGTACGTGATAGATTTTTTATTCATTATATAACTAACAATTTTGGTATTAAGGAAGCAGAGACGTTTCCTACCGATCAACACTTAATGCTCCTCTTATTTACAAAATTAAGGAGAGATTTCCCCGCTGGCTCAATATATACTCAATGGATCGACTTAAGCGAGGAAATGAGAGGAATACCATTTTCAAAATATTATGAAAACGATATATATATCATTTCCTTTTTCTATGAGAGGGATATAAGATCTAAAATATTAAGAATTGATATCCCTTTCAGCTTTCCACCTGGAGAAAATTTAGATTTAGTTAATTCAACAGTTGAGAAAGTCGTTAATACGCTTGATTATTGGACTTACCCTGGACAAGATCCCCTTCCAGTTTTACTTGCTCATGAGAAATGTAATATCAGGAGGGGGGCTGCAGAAATTCTTTATGAAGAAATACTGACGAAAAGTAGGAGTATCGATCCTTTCGATCAACTTGTAGCCAGTAGAATGAGGTGAATTAAATGGTTGAGAAAGATGAAATTGGAATAATCTTAAGCGGTGCAACAACAAGAGAGGCGGCATGCCAACTCTTAAAAGAGGCCGAAAAAGGAAAAATAAGAGAGGGTATGTTGTTGATTATCAATTCAAGAGGGAGAAAAATTTTGTGTAGAGTTTCCCAGATCCTACCTTATAATGCCTTCTATACAGAGGGAGATCCTTGGAGCGAGGCTAGAAGGGAAGGAAGACCTATACCTGAAGCGATTGCTAGACAATACGAGATATGTAAACTGGAATTACTTATAGAAGTTCCTCGAAGAGAAATTCAATATCCTCCTTGGCCTGGGGATGTTGTTGTCAAAGTAGATCCCGAATTGTATGAATACTACGAAGAAGATCTCTTTGGGGTCTCGCGGGAAAAAAGACTTTCAAATGGAATGTATAGGGGAATAATTAAATTTGGTTCTCTAAGTGGATATGGAAGCCTACCTATCCCTCTAGATGTCGAAAATATCCCAATGCACTTGGCTGTTTTTGGAGTTACAGGAAGCGGCAAATCATTCAATACCGGATATTTAATCGAAAAACTCATGAATATTCCCAAAAATGATTTTGAGCACGTTTCGTATCCTATGGTAATTATAGATGCACATGGTGATTATTTAGATTACGTGAGATACGCTAATGAAAGTAAGTCAGAAAACAAAGAATGGATAAAATCCGGGTGGGTTCAAAGATTTGTTTTTCCAAATATCTATTTTGAAAAACCAGAATTCAGAAACGAATTCACCCATCCTATAGGCATTGACATTGATTTGCTCAGCTATGCTGAGTTAGCAGAAATCATAGTAACTTTCTTGAGAGGCACTACAGAAGGGGCTGAACAGCAAATCAGTGCATTAATAGATTTGTTTGGATACATGGAAGCGTTAGGCTACAGCTCTATCCACGATCTTATATGTAATGATATAGAGGAACTGATAAGACACGTAGACCATCTTGATAAAAAACCGTTTAATTATCACACAGCCACAATTGGTGCAATAAGAAGGCAGCTTAAAGAATTTTTTAAATTAGAGGGAGTATTTAAATTACTCTCAACTTCTTCGCCAATGAAGGGTGAGGATTTCATTGATGACATCACAAATAACAGAGGTGTAGCAGTATTTGACTTTTCAGCCGAAGGAGCACCTGGGGTGGATTTGAAAACTAAACAGTTTGTAATGATGTATCTTACGACAATTTTGTTCAATAAATTCACCAAATATAAATTAGAGGGGTCACAGAAGTATTTGTTGTTCATTATCGAGGAGGCTCAAAATTTCTGCCCAGATAAATCTTATCCAATAGGATCTAGTCTTGCGCATTCGAAACTATCGGCCATTGCTACACAAGGAAGGAAATTTGGCCTCTCTTTATGCCTAATCACTCAAAGACCTTCGTTTGTCGACAGAATAGTTCTTTCAATGTGCAATACTTTTTTTATTCATCGAGTTTCACCAGAAGATGTTAGTTTCGTTAGGAGTGTAACTGGGGGACTGCCCCAATCGCTATCTATGAGACTTACAACTTTAAATACTGGCGAATTAATTGTTACGGGACAGATGGTGACAGTTCCTTTTCCTTTGGTAGTTGAAGTTAATTATGAGGAAAGGAAGGTCAAACCAACAATTGGCGAAACAAAAGTTGTTGACAATTTATAGGTGGTAATATGGAGTTTACAGATGTTTTTTCACGACTGCCAAGTGATGCGGGAGTTGTTTTTGAAGGGTTCGGAAATATCACAATCGAAAGTAGGTTAACCGTTAGAAAAAAATTAGAACAATATATCGACTCGGTAGTAACAACAGAGAGAAAACCTACCATTCGTGTCATTATTGGTGAGTGGGGTGAAGGGAAAACTGATACATTTGAAAGATGTATCAAGCCATTTGCTGAGACTAAGGGATACCTCCCGATTCTTGTATCGGCCTCAACTCTTTCAAATGCTTTTACTGATGTTTACGATGTCAAGAAATTGATAAACTCTACACCTTCCTCTTCACTCCAATTTTTGGTAGCCTTGTTTGCTAGTATCAAAGCTGAATCCGACCCCCAACTTATTCCTGAACCTTTTGAATTCAGTAGTCCTAATGAATTTGTTGAGAATGCACTTAGGAAATTAACCATAAACACCAAAAAAATAATCGTTTTTATTGATGAATTCGAGGAGCTACTTTTAAATATGGATATTTTGAAAAAAGTAATTTCTGGCATCAAAGAGACAATTAATGGGCAATTTAAACCAATTTTTGAAAACGGAGAGTTTGAAGGAAGTTTACACTTCATACTTGCAGCAACTCCAGATGCGTTCTATAAACTACAAGTCAGTGAAGAGACATCTTTAATTTTTGGAGGTTTAGGTAGAAGGATAGGTATTATTGAGCTACCTGGAATCAAGAAAATAGAGGGGATACAATTTCTTTGGGAGTTGTTAAAGTATTCATATAATTACAATTTACCAAAAAAATTGCCTATAGAGAGTCTGGGCATTTTTAATGGGATAGTAAGAGTGGCGCACGGAAACTTAGGAAATATGGTAAGTTTACTCACCCGATTATTAGGAAGCTCAAAAGTGGATGATTCAAGAGTTAAAATTATTGACTATGATATATTTTTAGAATATATGAGAGGGGAGACTGTCTCAGTGTATGGTGGTTCTACAACTTGTATTGAAAATGATAACCTAGATAGAATGTTGAATGCACTTGAAGATCAAAGAAACATAGAGATGGGTAGGAAATGTGTTGAAGTTTTTAGGCTACTGATTGGAGAATACGGGCCTCTTTCTCCTTCACAAATTGAGGAGAGATTAGGGTTCGACGATATTGGCAATATTATCTCAAAGATAAATGAGAGTTTGGAAAGATTTGGTATTATTAAAGCTGTGTTAAAAGTAAGAAGGTTGAAGGAAGAACTGGACTCCAATGACATTAAAGCTAGATTATCCGATTATATATTTAAAGAAAAAGATACAGAAGTGCTTAGAGTTGGCAGCTATGTTGAGAATATGGATAATTTCTTGGATAAAATTACATTCCCCCACATTTTTGGAGACAAAATACATCCGCAAATCTATTTACCGACAGATGATGACAGTATTTCCTCTTTTTTCGAAGGAATAGGTGAAGATCAAATAGTAGAATTTAGAAATAAATTGCTAAAATTGTGTGACGATACAGAAGTATATTATCTTGCAAGTGAGCAACTACTTTCACAAATATTCCCAACACCAGTTCCAAAGGAATTAGAATTTATTACGGACCGAGAACTAAGAATGAGGTTATGGAGGGACGTTACAAGAAAATTAGCTGATCAATCTCAAGAATTTCTCCCTAAAGCTCTTTTAATTGTATTAGAGGAATCAAAAATTTTTAGAATTGAGAGGCTGGAAGAGCAAAGAAATATCAGTTTTGTTAAGATTATCTTAGATGATGCTACAATTAATACGCTTTTTTACTTTGCAAATGGAGATCTTAAGGGGCAAGACATCGATGAAATTCATAGCGTATTAAGTAGCTTTAACGCTCCTGTACATTTAATATTGGCTACATACACTGGGGAATTAACATTTAAAGCAGAAGAAAAGATAGAGAACAAAGAGTTAGGTAAAAATGGAGAGAATATAATCATGCTTATTAAACTACACCCAACTTTGCTGAAGAAGATAATTGTGATGTACAGAGCTTATTTGAAACATTATGAGTATATAGATAAGGAAATGTTCTCCAGAGAATCACATAAAATTATCCAAGAAGATACCAACCTTGAAAGAAAGTTAAGAGACTGGCTTAAAGAACAAGAAAAATTGGGACTCGTGATAACAGATCCAACTCTTAATTTTGCTGCCAGCCATAAAGAACTTGCTGATGCTCTAAAATTTTATATAAATTTTTCGGAGAGTAAATTAACCCCAGAAAATGCCTTTTATCTAAATAGAGATGAGTTAAAGAAATTCATTAAATTCGGCTCTAGGATAGGTTTTATACCGGATATAGAATCTGTTGATAAATTGAAAAGCCTCTCTAAAGATCTAGAGAACAATGGGTTTTTGATCGGTGATCCCGTACAAGGCTATGAGATCAAGGAACACCCAGTAGAAAATAGGATTATGAAGATCATCAAATCTGAAAAGGGGAAAATAAGTGAAGAAAATTTAAAGAATTATTTCATAATTTTAAGTTCTAATAAAAGGATTCTTTCAGATCTTTATCTGAATGTTTTGGAACATAAGGGGAAAATCCTAGTTGAGAAAAAACAAATTGAAATCGCAAATGAAACTAGTTTGAAGAAAAAATTGGATGTTGAATTTAATAAAATCAGAAAGGCAGCCCTAGACAGCAAGTTTAAAAAATATGGTTTTTGTTATGTGGTTAAACAGCGAGATGAACGACTTATAGTATTAGACGAGTTTTGGGATTTTATTTCTAGACAATATGATTATATTGAAACTCTAACAGACGAGAGTGTTAGACTTCAGAAAACATTTTTGATTTATAAGTTAGCAAACTATTTTTCAAGTACATGGCTAAAAAATATATCCATTGCAAAAGCTGAATGTGAAGAAATAATAAATGAAATAGATGAAAGAAAGAAAGATTTCGAAGATGTTCTGGAAATCATTTGTAAGTATTTTAAAAAGTGGCTAAAAATAGAAATATACAAACAAGATGTCAAGGATAGTAGAGAGTTAACTTTCCTCATCTCTGAGATCAAAAGTGTTGAGAATTGTTCAAATTTTGAAGAGCTAAGAGATATCTTGGATAGATACAAAGATGAAATCTACGATGACTTTTATTTCAGTAAAGAAGATAATAAATTTCCATATTTTAATGTAAAATTATTTTTAATCAATGTCTTGGCCAAAGAGTTTCTTGATAAATTTGACAGAAAATACGACGTCTTAAAAAATATTAATGAAAAATTTAAAGGTATTGAACAGAAATTTAAAAGAGTGTCTTTAACTGTCAAATCCAAGGAAATAGATGAACAACTAAATTTTTCACGTGAATTGTTAAAATACCTAAGGAATTATTCAAAAAATCTTATGCCTGGCTTGAGAGAAGAGAAAATAAAGAATGTATCTATAATGGATTTGGTAAAAATTATCGACAGATCTTTGGAACCAATCGAAAGAAATTTAATTGCTGTAGAAACATTAGTTAACTATTTGGATAGGCTTGTTAGGAAAGAAAACTCGGTGCATGAGAAGATTAAAAGAACTAAAAAGTTCATCGAAAAAGGAGAAGAATTTCTGGATCTGGAAAGTTGCAAGCCAAAAATTGAAAATATTAAAGTAAACTTAGAAGAGTTAGTAGAAAGTTTATCTGCAAAACCCTCTATGGCCTACAATTACGATGATTTTGACCCAAATAGATTATTGGAATCGCTTGAGAAAGAACTAGATTTGATTAAATATTTAGATGGTATTATGATTCGTTCGGAGGACTTGATAGACGAGTTAAACGAAATTTGGGACGAATATACTCAAAAAACTCTAGAGTATCTGCGGGATCTAAGTCAGTTGATAGATATAGTATATAAAAAACATAGTGAATTGGATGTCTCAAAATTATTGGATAAAATTGATGTAATAAGATTCAAAATAGTTGATACAGAATTCATCACTTCCACTGCTAAACTAAGTGAAATCGAGAGCGAAAAAGAATCAATAAAGAATGAATTTTATAAAAAGATTAAAATTATTTTAGGTGAGAAAGAATTGGTTGTTTTAGAAAGTGTTGTTGAAATGTGCAAGAAGTCCAAGGTTATTTGGATAGATCAGCTTGTTAATAAAGTAAAAGAGAAATCCAAATTCGATAATTCCGAAGTTTATGAAATAGTGATTAAGCTCGTAAAGGATGGTTACCTGAATTTAGGAGTTTCATTGACAATTTGAAGGAGGTTGAGAAACTTGGGTTCACGTACAATTCTGAGAGGGGGAGAGGAGATGTTTTTTCTCCCTGATGTAGTCTCTTTTTATTCTTCTGTTATGGAAGAATGGAAGAGTGAAAAAATGATTGCATTACTAATGGGTTGTAGTCAACATAAACCATATTCAGCCTCGTTTATGCACAAAAAAACTATTGGATTGTTGGTAAAGCATGGCCTAGATGAATTTGTCCAGCAATATATCATTGGAGAACCATTAGTCGTAGTGCCCAGAGAGTGGGAGGAAAAATACCCTGCAGCTCATTATGAATTTCCACCTGAGATGTTGGGAGAAGGTGGTAGAGAGGTATTCGTTGAGAGGTTGAAAAGGTTCTTGAGCAAAGCTATATCTCATCATAAGCATTTTATCGTTTTTGCACCAAATCATCACAAAAAAATTATTTTAGCTGCCTCTGAGGGTTTGTTTTCCCCTATCACAGTACCCTATAACTTATACAAGTTACCTATGCTTTTAAAAACAATAAAGGAGGTATTAGATGGTAAAGTTTAATGTTATAGAAGAGGATTCTAGCACAAATGCCCGTTTAGGGATCTTAGAAATTAACGGAAAAGAAGTAAAAACTCCTGTTTTATGGTTGGGATGCTTACTTAAAAGCAAACCCCACCCATGGGATCATTTTAAGGTAGAAACAGTGTTGGTAAACGCTTATGAAATAATTGAAAAGAGAATGTCAATCGATTCCATTCATGAGTATCTGAATGTAAACGGAATTGTTATGATGGATTCTGGAGGCTTCCAGCTTATGAAAAAGAACATTCCTGTAACTCCTGAGCTATTACTTGATATCTATAAAAGAGCTGAACCGGATATTGGTGTAGTTTTGGACCACCCATTTAATCCTATGGACTTAGAAAGCAGATTTGAGAGATGGAAAAACACTATAAGTAATACAGAATTCATGCTTGAAAATTCCCATAATATCGCCTTAATGCCCGTAATTCACGGTTATACAATAGATGACGTTAAAAAAGCTTGTAAAGAGATAAAGGAAATTACCTACCCTAAAATGGTAGGGATAGGAAGTTTAGTTCCAATAGTAAGGTACATGAAAACTTCAGTACTTTCGGAGTTGAACGGTATAAATACAATAGAATTTATGGCAAAAGTAATATCGATTGTAAGGGAAGAGTTTCCCGACACATTCCTTCATGTTTTTGGAGTCGGTAGCGTTTCGACAATGCACCTAATGTTTAGTTTAGGTGTTGACTCTGTCGATTCTATGAGTTGGAGAATGAAAGCTGCATACGGTGCGCTTCAATTACCAAGTATAGGAGATAGATTTATCTCACCTAAAAACGGTAGAAGGAAATTTAAAGAGTACAAGTTGCTGAAAGAATGTAACTGTCCAATTTGCAATGGAAAATCGCTTAAAGAAAGAAAAAATGCATTGGATAACTCTAAACAAGGGACATTTTATAAGAGGGCAATTCACAATGCATTTGTATTCAAATGTGAAGAAAAAGCTTTTCACAACGCTTTTGAAGAGAGTTTTTTAAAGGATTTTATTACCAAAAGACTCAAAAAAACCAGATATTTTAAAGTCTTAAAAAATTTTACAAGCGAGGAAGAACCCTCGTCTTTTTAAGTACCATTGTAGAAGAATTTCTGAATTTGAAAATCGATCTCACACTTTCATATCACACTCCAACTTTTAAATACCCTTTTTGCAACCAAATCGTATGAGTTGGATCAAGCTTAAAATAGAGTTAGATGGTAGAGATGAACTTTTAGAGCTAAATTACACAGCCTTCAAGCGGGAAATGTTCATGAGAAAGCTTCACGATTCTATAGTGCTTAGAGAGAAAGGCATAACAAGAGAGATGCCTAAAGAGGACTTCCTCGACTGGCTGCTGGAAATAATCTCGATGCTGGATATAGATGATCAAAAAGAGTTACTGAAATCTTTGGCTGAGATTGTATATAGGTAAGTCGTAGACTCAATAACCCTTTTTAGTTCTTTAAACCGAAGTTAAATTAATTTAGGTCTAAATTTTGATGAAATATAGCTTTTGTGATTTTAACCTACCAAATTGTTATCGAGTCTTCTTAATAACTTAATCATTCCCCTAACAGTGGTTGCCTTAAATTTAACCCATTTTAGACTAATTTCATTGATTCTCCTGGCCACTCTATCTCTTGTGACAAAATAGTCGGCCTTTCCATCTGCAATCTGAACAATTATTAAAGAATCCATAAGTTCAAATCCCTCTTTTACAAGGAATTCAGCCCTACCTAGGTCAATTCCTGGCGAAACTATCTCTATTTTATCAGAATTTTCGAATTCTAACAAAATGTCTTTGATCTCTCTCATCTCCTTTTTTGGTAGCTTAAAATTGAATTTTATCTTCTTGCCTTCAGGACTTTTGAAATCAATAGAGGAATATCCTTGCTTTGTGATCAAATATTTCTCCTTCCTGTTATCAATGAGCTTAGATACGATTTCAATGTACAGTATTTTTGGTACAATTATTTTATGTGGTGAGTGTACGTCGGTCAACATTTGAATTAACTCTCTAGATTTCTCGGGAGCGGTTCTTTTTTCAATATAATCAATCCAAATGTTTGTATCTACACATATCTGAAAAGGTTTCATCAATTCCCCTTTATTTTACTTAATCATCTTGTAGAACCATCTAGGATTTCTTGAAACCCAGATTTCATACCCTTTGGCGGTTTTAATGACTCTTACGTAATATCCCTTATTCCTAAAGTTTTGTGCAACAGAATTTGCAGTACTTTTTTTTCTGGATGTTCTATGGAGCACAAAGGGAATTCCATTGATAATACGTTCTTTTCTCATTTTAACCCACCTTCAATTGGCCTTAATCTAAATCTCCTTAACTTCAATCCCAATCATCTTCTTCAGTTTAGCCTTGTACCTATTCTTAACCCTCTCCAACTCCACAATTCCAGATATCTGCATCACATTCAGATGATTCAAAAGAGTTTGGTGAGAGCTTACTCCAAATTCCCCCTTTATCAGCTTGAAAATATCGCCGGTAAACATCTCACCCTTCTCCGCTAACAAATTGTAAATGCTCAACCTGATAGGATGACTTAAGCCCTCAATAACTCTCAGAATTTCTTCATCATAGAGTTTATTGAGTTCATTTGCACACATATTTTATGTTATCACAATACAACATTAATATACTTTTCTGTTAATCGTGTTATTATGATTTTACAAAATCACAAGATTGTGAAAAACCAATAGAGTTAAATACTAACAAAGATCACAATATTGTGATAATATGAATAATACTAAAAAGGAGGTGAAGGATGGGAAGCAAGCAGCTGATCGTGAGCTTGAGGGAGGAGACGGTTGAACTGTTGGAAGAGCTGAGGAGAAGGAAATGGAAGTTATCTAAGCAGGAAGTTGTGAGGGATGCTGTGAGCGAGTACATAGAGAGGGAAGCTAGAAAGTACGGGTTGATTGCGGTTTTAGGCAATGAAGAGACATCAGAGAGTCCAGAAAACTTTGATAAGAAAGTCGTTGAAGGAATAGAGCTTGCAAGCCAAGAAGCTGGAACTAAACTCGAAGCTACCACGAAGGGGGCCTCCCAATGATGGGTGAGACTGTTTATAACCTTGAAGAGTTCCTTCAGATTGTTGATAAAGACAAGAGACTGCACTATGAGCTTGCAGAAGAGATCAAGCTGTTGCACGGAACGATAGACAGAATTCAAGCTGTTATGAGAGTTTATGGGCTTGCCAAAAAAGAGAAGAATAGAAAGAACGATATGATAGTGGTTTACGAGGAGAGGAAGGAGAGCAGCTGGAACTCGAAGGAGATAAGGGAGCTGATGAACCAAAGAAACATCAACAACTTCGACAGGGCATTGCTTCACTGGTGCAGGGAAACACTAAAGGAGCTGGAGGAAAAAGCTAGGGAGCTTAAAGCAACCCCAGGGAACTACTTCTATTTTCTAGGGTAGTTTTTTTGAGGAGGATGGAGATGAGGAGAGCAGATTTGGTAAGAGATTATGAGATAACAAAAAAGGCAATTGATTTCGTCCTCGCTTTAATCGATCAAAAGATTTCAGAACTGAAGTTAAAGGAAATCAACGGAGAGAGCGGGAAGGCAACGATAAGGGGTTTGAAATTCTGCAGGAACAGAATTCAGGAGATAGGTTTGGATCTAGAATTCAACCGAATAACAAAGGAAATAGGTGGGATAACGATCTCGGATATAGACAAGCTTATACATAAGAACGGAAAATTCAAACTAGGCCTAGAGCTGAAATCGAGGGAGGAGAACTTTTACAAGTATATTCCTCTGAACGCAGCCCAGTACATCCTGCTTAGAGATCTTTCAAGAATGCTAAACATCCCTTTCTATTATCTGATAGGCCTACCCAAAGGAATCTTCCTCAAAATCAAACTCAACAACTCGTGGAAGTTCATTAAGCATCCAAAAGGAGATGCGAGAGGCAGATACGCCTTGGCTCCGGTTAAGGAGGCTGAAATGCTAAAAGAGAGCGAACTCAAGAAATGGCTTCACGAGGTTCTGTGGGGTTGACGGCTGTTTGTATGGATGATTCAAAGAAAATAATTCAACAAGAAAACAATGAACTTCAAAAACCTACCCGAAAACTCCTTCCTTTATCACTGGGTGAAGTACTGCCTGCGAACTTACCCGAAAATAGTGGAGAAGAATATGGAAGCTTTCTTTTTTGCAGGATGCCAGCTTCTAGCTCAAGCTGGAAAGCTTTTTGTCCAGAGGTCAAAGCCTATGCCCTGTAACTTCTTTCTTTCCATAGTAGGAAAGCCAGCCAGCGGTAAGAGCAGAGTGATTGACTGCTTGAGAGATGTCATCGATCAAACATGGATCTATGAACTGCCTACAGGAAGCGTTGAATCCATTGAGGAGAACTTGGATATCTGGAGGTTCAGCTACCTGATATGGGATGAGATGGGAGAGCTCGGCGAGAAATCGCAGAGCTACTTGGACAGGGTGAAGTATTTGTTGAATAAGGCCTACTATCTCGACAGAATCACGAGAGGAAGGACGACAAAGAAAACCGTAGCAATCTCAAGGAAGAGCTACTACTTATCAGTTATTTTAGCTGGCCTCCCAGAAGACTGGAAGAAGATCGAAGCCAAGTTTCTGGGAGGCTTCGAAAGAAGATTCCTGCCGATAACGATCCATAGAGCAAGATTACCCTTTGAACCGGACGAACCTCAGAGCGAGGAAGCTTTAGGCCATCAAGCAAAGCTCGTCCAACTGATAAACTGGATGGAAGACAAAGCCTTCTTGGTCAACGCAGACAATCTAAGCCATTTCCAAAAGTCAACCCTCAAAGTTAACGAAAGATACTGGTCCTTAATTGAAGAGTACGCTTATAAGCTGAATGCCGTCCTCAAGCTCAATTATATCACAGCAATAGTGGAACAGATGGGAGATTTGGATGTATCAACGTATCAAAAGTTCTTAGAACCTCTACCAGATAGTACATTGATACATTCTGATACTATTGATACATTTAAGATACAGTTTGATACACTGATACAAAATAAAAATTCTCCTTCCTCCTTTTGGATCAACGTACCAAATGTATCAATGCTCGATGATACACTCCACTTTGTTGTTCGCAGTCTGCAGGGAATCATCGATATAGCTGATGAAGTTCTTAACCGCTGCATCCAGCGCATAAACGACTTCGTTTCCGAAAAAGGCAGAATTGTAGTTCGCAAAAGGGAATTCGTCCATGAAATTCTGAAAATATCAAATGCTGATTATTACAAAAAAGTTGTTACAGCTCTGGAGGATATGGAGAGGGTCAGAACAGTAATTCTATCAAACAAGAAGCACTATGTCGTTCTAGATCCTAAAGCGAGGATCTGTTTCAATTGTTCTGAGTTCTGGAACTGTTACAAGGCAAACAAGCATGAATTCTCTGATCTTGATCCAGAAGAGGAGATGGATTGCTATGTCTGTGAAAGTTGAGGCAGTAAAAGCAGTTGTAGCTATCATAGGAAGGCACTGCTGGAGCTGTAGGTTTCGTCACAAAGATGATTGGTTTGTCTTGGAGGGTTTCTGTCATTACTATCCTTCTTTAGAAGAAAGGGAGATTTTGAAGGGTTCTTCTTGCCATTACTATGGGAAAAGAGAAATAAAGGCTGAAAAAGCGTAAGGCATTTGAAGTACAAATAGAAGACTTTAAATATTTTAGCTAACATATTAGCTAAAATGAGAGTTAGAAAAGTTGGAAGTGTAAAGATCGGAAGGGAAAAAATCAGAGAGTTTATCTATCCTAGGGTTAGATTACCTCAGATCCTTAAAAATTGGATTGATCAAAAAGCCATCGTCTACCTCGCTGAAATAGATGGTCAAGAATTAATTATCCTCTCTAGAAGCGAATTAGCCAAAAAAGTTCGCGATATTAGCCAATTAGCTAACGAGTTTGTATCAATTAGCCAATTGGAACAATATGAAAAAAGGTTCAAAAGGATCGAAGAGGCTATTGAGAAGTTGACTGAACTTATTTCAACGAATAAGCCCGAAAATAAGCAAGAAACAACCGAAAAGAATGGGCTCGGCCGGATTCGAACCGGCGACCTCCGCCTTGTAAGGGCGACGTCATAACCACTAGACCACGAGCCCTCTACGAGCTATATTATGCATTCGCTA
>Ga0180935_1040_pt1 | contig 23419 bp, 24 predicted proteins | sample Deesub1362A_J573_FD_124196 | JGI IMG/M metagenome (GOLD analysis project Ga0180935, IMG submission 124196) | Archaeoglobus sp. JdFR-31
TTCTCGTATTTGCAACCGGTCCTTTGAACGGCATCGTTCTGAGCGGAGCGTCCCGCCTCACATGCCACTTTAAATCACCTATGACAAACGGCTACGGAGAAAAAATACATCACACCCGGGAGGAATATACCCTTGTTCAAAACCAGGCTTGGAAGAATTGGAATTGTGGTGTGCTGGGATCTTGCTTTTCCTGAACTCACGAAAAAATTAGCTCTTAATGGAGCAGAAGTGATTTTTTGCCCATCTTTCTGGTGTTACGAGGATAAATACGGGATGTTGACGGATGAAAGGAAACACGAGGTACCAGAGATTGACACAGAGAGCATCTTCATAGATTCCTGCGTGCAAGCCAGAGCGATAGAGAATGAGGTTGCGTTCGTGTACATCAACGGGTGGGGAGAGTTCAGGAGGGACAGGTACACGATAAATCTNCTGGGAAGAACTCAGGTGGCGATACCCTTCTATGGTAGGGTGTCGATGGCTGAGGGTGAAGAACTCCTGATTACCGATGTGGATACGGAAATGCTAAGTTTGGCAGAGGAAGTCTACAGAATAAGAGAGGATACAAAACTGCTCGATTAGTTTACAGTGTTGGAGGGTGTACGGTTGTAAATCCCTGCAACGACTACCGATTGGAGGTATGTTTGACAGGAATTGAGGTGGATGTGTGGTAAGAATTATTTTTAAAGGAGATGGTAGAAGGATTTTAAAATGAATGGTAGAATGTGATGTATAGGTACGGTGAGAAGATGATGCAAGGACAAGATTGTGATAAGAATGAGGTCGTGGTGAGGATTAATAATTGTAATACAGATTGGTGATGGTGATATGGATGGATGCAGACAGGAAATTAAAACACATTCCGGAAGAACTCAAGAAAGAGTTGAAAAAAATTAAAAACCAAGAGAAAAATAAGATTTCCCTCAGTAATCTCCAACTTGACATCATATATAAGATTTCGGAGCACAAGGAGGTCAATTTGGAGAGGATATCCAAGGAATTGGGAATCTCAAAATCGACGATTCATTACAACTACAAGAAGCTGGAGGAGATGGGATTAATCCAGGGTTTTGTTCCGCTAATCAATGAGGGTTTGCTTGGATTGGATATTACCGCTATCACTTTTGTTAGAACGAAGTATGTTGGTGGGTCTGGAAAAGAACTTGGAGATGAACTGGCAAAAATACCCGGAGTAGTGGCAGTGTATTATGTTTTGGGAGATATTGACTTCATTGTAATCTCTAAGGCGTTGAACAGGGAAGATCTGAAGAGAATAATTGACGCAATGTCTAAGATAGATGGAGTGGAGAGAACATCAACTCAGTATGTTTTGACTACTATAAAGGAGGAGAAGGACCTTTTCTCGTGCTATCCATCTGAGATTGCGAGAATACTTTTCGCCAACAAGTATAGGTGAATTGGAAATCTAAACTCCTTTTTACCAGCAAATAACCGAATCCAACTCCGGATTCCGAGCTAAGTGCCGAGGAGATGTGAAAGGTCGAAATTGAAAAGATTTTTCTTCTTGAAAAATGTAGTCTATTCGGTGGTTTTATGGGTGTTACCGATGTGAATGGAAATGGTGTGAAGGAGAAGATTAGAAAGGTTGCGGTTCTTGGGGCGGGTGATATGGGTCATGGAATAGCAGAGGTCTGTGCCATCGCGGGTTACGAGGTTACGATGAGGGACATAAAGCATGAGTTTGTTGAGAGAGGAATGAGTAGAATCAGAGAAAGCCTTGCAAAGCTTCAGGAGAAGGGCAAAATAGATGATGCAGACGAAGTTGTAGCGAGAATCAAGCCGACTACAGACATGAAAGATATTGCGGATGCAGATCTCGTTATTGAAGCAGTTCCCGAAATATTCGAGGTAAAAACTCAGGTGTTTGCAGAGTGTGAGGAGTTGGTGAAGCGGGATTGCATATTTGCAAGCAACACATCAACGATGAAGATCACCGAGCTTGCCAAAGCAACGAGAAGGGAAGATAAATTCGCTGGATTACACTTCTTTAATCCACCGGTTTTAATGAAGCTTGTGGAAATCATAAAGGGAGAGAGAACGAGCGATGATGTTCTGACTCTCCTTAGCGAATTTGTTAAAAGCCTTGGAAAGGTGGGAGTGGTAGTGAGGAAGGATGTTCCGGGATTCATAGTTAACAGGATCACTGCACCCTCTGGAGCCCTGCTCATGTGCATGCTCAACAAAGCTGAGCCAGAGGAGATAGATGCGGTTATGAAAAGAATGGGTTTACCCATGGGTCCGTTTGAGTTGATGGACTACACTGGGGTGGACGTCTTCTATCATGCTATGAGGTACTACGCTCAATCCATAAGTAAGGATTATGAACCTCCTGAGGTTCTTGAAAAAATGCTTAAAGAGGGCAACCTTGGAAAGAAGAGCGGAAGAGGGTGGTATGATTGGNGCAGGGGGCGCCCGTCAATAAACCTTGATAAAGCGAGTGATAAAGTAAATCCCCTTGATTTTACAGTTGTTGAGATAAATGAGGCGGTGAAGCTTGTTGAAATGGAGGTAGCGAAACCCGAGGATATTGATCTTGCTGTTAAACTCGGGTTAAACAGACCATTTGGACCTTTTGAGTTTGCAAAGAGCATAGGTGAACGACAAATTCTTGAAAGATTGCTTGCGATAAGGGATGAATTCGAAAAGGACATTTTTGAGCCTGCGAAGACGATAAAGGATGGTAAGCTGATGGAAATGATTGAACTTAATCTTTGAGCTCGTTTTAGGAGTGTAGGTATCCATTCGTAATGCAACATCTACGCCTATAATAACCGCAGGTGGATAGGATGAGTAATAATGAGGATGAAAAGTTGAAGTTAAAATTGAAGTTAGGGTATCTGGTGGAACATTGGATAGAACACTGCAAGGAGCACAATCTGAAGTATATCGAATGGGCGGACAAGATGAAGGATGTTGATCCGGAAATTGCTGAACTGTTGTTGAAGGCTGTGAAAAAATTTCAAAAAGGTGTGGAGGTGCTGGAGGAGATGGGAGAACTTTTGAAAAGGTGACATTGTGTTAAATGTAGTGTTGGATCATTGATTGATGGTAAAGTAAATCTACACTTCCTCCAAAATCTGAACATGGAGTCCGGTTTCGAGAAGCTGAAAGAGTGCTACATCTCCAGCGGAGGAGAAGTGAAGGAGCTAAGGAAGGAAGATGGGAAGATTGATGTTGGATATAGGATAAGCTATTCTAAAAGGATTTCAGAGGTGGATGTATTCGCTTTTGGTTTGATATCGGGTGACTGGAATCCGATACATTTTGATGATAGCTATGCATCTAAGACAAGGTTTGGAGGAAAGGTCGTTCACGGAATGTTGACAACGAGTTTGGTTTCCGCTATGGTGGCTCAAATCCCCGAAACACCCGTACTTCTGGAAACGAACTTCAGGTATCTCATGCCCGTTAGAGAAGAGGATGTTGTCGAAGTGAGAGGGGAGGTTGTGGGTAGAGAGGGGAATAGGTTCGATCTGGAAGTTAAATGCCTCGTCGGGGAAAGGCTGGTTGTGGAGGGCAGGGTGAAGTTTCTGCTGTGGTGATAAGCTTTCGTAAGAATGTAAATGGAGGATGCGGAATGTGATTTCTATTATATTTAGCATACTCCATGATTATTTGCTTTTTTGAGCTGTAAACTCTCGAAAACAAGTGCGGGGGGAGTGCATGTATTTAGAAGTGCAATGCATATAAAAAAGCTTTCTGGTCAAGTTAAGAGTATGTTGTTAGTCGAATCATTTTTAATTTTTCATTTTTTAATTTTTCCTCTTTTTTGTTTGTTGTTTGTTGTCGATTAAATTCTTAGCATTTAATTTAGTGCAAGTAATCATAATTACCTGCAATATCACCGAACTGCCTTTAAACATTTTTTGGCCGGTTAAAGGTTATACTGCATCATCCTCTAATATAGACTGCAAATATTCTAGGGCTTCTTCGAGATCCCCGTTGAGCTCGAATATGGGGGAAGCCTGATACCGGTACTTCCTGGTGTGCCCACTCCAAGCAAAGTAAAATCTAACTCTCTTTCCAGCTTTTAGAAGTGAATAGATTTTTCTAGCGGCGGGTCTAATCTCTAAAAATTTTCCCTCTCCTATAATGTAGACCATACCGGGATAGTTCATCTTTTTTCTAACTTCATTAAGCAAGCGGAAGAAGGGTTCAGGACCGGTATTTTCCACACCCTTCGCTTTGAGTTCAGTGACTATCTCGTGAACCAGATCATCAGCAAAAGCTCTGATGAAATTCTCAACTTCCTCGAATGTGTTAGGATCAAGAGAAGCGACATCACCTGCGTACCTTATCGCATAGTCAGTTGCTTTTTCTGTTTGTTCGATTACCGTACCCTCGTTTGAGATGTATTTCGCAATCCCATCCAGGCAATGATGCAGTATTGAAGCCTTAATGGAACTGTGAAGCTTTACGGGATCGTCTCCATACTCAAATTCAAGCAAATCTTTTAAAGTATCAGAGGTCCTGACAGTAATTTTTGGGGGATAAGCGTACATACCTCTGCCTATGGGTATGGGCGGATGAATTGGAGATCTCTTGTTCTTTCCAAGGTCATGCAAGTAATTGCTATCGATCATCTCATTGACCTTCCTAGCTACATCCAGTGGAATACCCATCTTTTCTGCCCACTTTTCATGAATTCGCCAGGAAGGCATGGAAACCAACTCCCATTGAAGCTCATTCTGTACAGGATTGGGTTTTGATCTCAATATTTAAAAACCGGATATTCAGTCTTTTTGGAAATCTCATCATTTGATGCGGATGATTTAAATTTTTTCAGGCAAAGGTTTAGGCGATGAAAATAGAGGTGTTATTTGACAGGGTTCTCGAAATGTGTAAGGAAGTCGATGATCCTCGGAGATTCTCTGCCTTAATTGAGATCGCAAAGCTTTTAGATAGTGCTGGGAAAATCGATAAGGTTTTAGAGATACTAAACGAAATAGAGTCCCCCCAATTACCACCAGGAGTGTTGCTAAGAGTGGGAAAGGTTTCAGCTAGGGTTGGAGAAGTAGACAGAGCTTTGAGGTGTGTCCATAATGCCTTGGACACCATCTACGAGGACTTGGAATCTGCAAGAGCCATCAAAAACTCGGCTAAGAAATCCCGTGCTTTACTGGATATAATAGGAATGTTGGTCGGTACGACGGAAATTCTGATCAGCGTGGGTAAAGTTGATAAAGCTCTCGAAATTCTCGATGAGGCTCTTGAACTCTCAGAGGAGATTACTCATCCACCGAAGAAGGCAAATGCATTACTGAAGATCTCAAAAGCTTTGATTAATGCTGCGACAAGCTTAGAGGATACAAAACTGATCGATAGATCTCTGGAAGTCGTTAAAAAAATTGATAACGAAAGACGGAGATCAAGGGCTATGTCTGAGGTTTTAATGGAAATCGACCATGCTGTGGAGACGCTAGCAAGTGAGGGTAAGTTAGATAGTGCAGTAAAATTTGCTGAGAAGATTGAGGGTACTTGGGAGAGGTCGTATGCCCTTCTCAGGATTGTAGAATTACTAACAAGTGAGGTGAAGACGTTACAGGATACCGGCAACATCGAGAGGTCGCTTGAAATAATCGAGAAAATTGAAGATCCAGAACGCAAGGTATTTGCAATAGCCATAGCTGTAAAAAGCTTGACTGGCCTTGCAGAAACCTTAGTGAAAACAAACGAAGGTGTTAGAATCATAAACCAGACACTTGAGACACTTGGAAAGGTAAGTACTCTCCCAAAATCAGACGATCCACTTGAAATCGTAAAAGCCTTGACTGACATAGTATGGGTGTTAGTTAGGAGGGGCAAAATTGATGAAATCGAGAGAGCTCTTGTAATTCTTGACGATGAGCTTAAATTTGTTGAAAAGATGTATAATTCTGGAGTATTCAGAGCAGGAGCGTTAGAAAAAGTGAGAAAAGCTTTGGAAGAAATCACCAAAACTTTTGTTGAAATGGGTTTTGTCAGCAAAGTGGACGAGGTGGTTGGATTGATCGAGAAAACTAAATGGGGCAGAGACCTGACGCTATTCCACAACCTGATGCTATTCTACATAATAAAAGCGATGTGTGATGCATCAAAAGGCTTGAATGCGAATAGATGTTCAGAAATTGTAATCGATGTAATCGACAAAAATCTTGCAATGGCTGAAAAACTAGACTGGTATTGGCTCGATGCATTAAAATTGACAGCAGAAGTTTCATGCAGGGTAGACAGAGTTGATAAGGTCCTGGAGTTTATTGAGGGGATTGGGGATACCTCAAAAAGATTGGAAGCATACCTGGCAGTTGCAGAAGTTCTGGCAGGGGAAAATAGAATTGATGATGCCGGTGAGATAATAGTCAAAGCTCTGGCGATGGTTGAAAAAACCACCGGATTCAAGAAATCGGACTTTCTGGTAAGGGTGACAAGAACGTTATGCCAATTGTACAGGACACAAGAGGCCCATTAAACCGTAATAAGTAGGTCATGTAGAAACAGTTTAAGTCTGAGCATTTTAAGCGGTGACTCATTTAACATATTTGAAATCTGAAATTCCTCCCGGCAACATCTTTATTCAAGTTTTTTAGTGAATTCAGCAATCTCATCAGCTATCTCCATATCCAAAACCTTGAGTGCATCGAAGAGACTTGCTTCAGGCATCCTCTCAAAGAGCCCATCAAGCCCTTTAACGAATATCTTTCCTTTAAAGAGGGAGAGCCAAGAAAGCTGCCTTTCCGCATTCTCAACCCTCTGCTTTTCGATTCTGAATGGCTTGCAGACGAAGATGGCGGCTATGTTATCCAGAGTCCCAACAAGTTTTATGAGATAATCTCCTCCCCTCCCTCCCAGCCCTGCTGTGAGGATAAGGCTGTCGTAGGCTTCGAGAGTTCTGATTGCCCTCTCAAGATCCTTGAACTCGAAGAATGGGTCGAGGTTCCTCACATCGCTTATAGCATAAACGTCTGCGAAGCTGTATTTATCAGCGAAAGCTTTGGCGATGCTCTGCCCGGCTCCACCGATTCCTACAACTACTATTGCCATAATCATCTCCACTACCAACTTTCTATTTTAACTATGTTAAGATTGTGATACATCTACATATCCCTGCCAGCTATCTTCTTTGAAACCTTTCCCTAGTGCTAATTGCATCACCATCATTCTATCCATCATTCTGTAAATGTGTCCACTTTTTCTAGCAAGAGATTCATATCTGTTCTAAGGGTTCTTATCGCATTTTCGTAGTTGAGAAGCACGTTTCCAGCAAGATTTAACGACATTTCTGTTACGACCTGATCCCGTCCCAATCTAAGCGTTGACTCTTCGGTATGCTTGCCTTTGTAAGCCTCTCCGATTCCCTTTACATAGATATTGATATCGCAAGAGATTATTTTTCTTTCAATCACCTTGAAATTCAGGGAGATATAGATCGCCCCACTCGTCAATGCAATACCCAAAATAAAGGTTGGAAAATTATTCCCAAACAGGCCTACCAGAAGAAATGAGAGGCCGAGTAGACTCAAAAAGATCGCTATGGGATTTAGCCTCTCACGCTCGACTTTTATCTTTTCCTCCTTCCCGGCAATAATACCTGCATCCACAGCCCCGATATCACCAATCGGGTCTTTTTGGATATTTACGGTGTTATAGGAGATTAAATAGCCCATCTCGCTAAGAGTATTGGCCAGATACCTAAACAACTTCCTTGGATTGCTTATTTTAATATCTCTTCTAAAGTAAACCTTGCATTTCTGCATTTCAGCCAGGCTTAGCATTCTTGATCGTTCAGGTGGATTTTTCATGGCTCTTGAATTAAAAAAATTTAAATTTTTGGTTTTCTCAACAGGTAGGCAGCAACCATCAACCCCATTACCGCAAACACTCCTTCAAATCCAGGTTGCTTTGGAATGGGCAGGGGATTCGTTTTCGAAGTGATTGTAGGTACCGTGGTTGATTTTGTTGATTTTATCCCCTTTAAAGCTACAATGGCGAACTTCGAAAAGCCTGGTGTTTTGGCTGAGTAGTAAACAAAATTCTCATCTTCACTTGCTATCTTTGTCTCAAGTAACTCCCATTTTTCTGAGAATCTGCAAAGCCTTATCTGATTTTTGCCAAGATTATTTTCATGCAACCATGATTTTTCCACTTTGAAACCTATTTCAGCATTCCCAACGCTCAGGTTCACGTTTTCTATTTCAAAAGAGGCATAGGTTATCGAATCCGGTACTTTTTCCCTCTCTTTAAGCTCTCTGATGTTCATATACACGTTCTTAGCCTCTCTCTTCAGCTCTACATATATCTTTGTTAGCTTTGAATTCTCAAACACAAGATCTATCGGTGTATTTTTCCTAACTTTGGCGAATTTAACAACAGGAGTTTCAGGGGTGATTGTGACTGACTTGGGCGGCTCCGCAAATTCTTTCATCTTCTCTCCTTTCGACAGGACTACGAGCACCGACTTGCCCAAATAACCCTCTTTATAGGCTTCCACTAAGTATAATCCCGGTTCTCTAAAGGTAATGCTCGCTCTCCCTCCAGAGGTTCTCGCGATCTTTATTCCATTTGCATATATCTTTGCATCCATAATCTTTCCACTATGCTTTACAGCAAGTGATACCCTTTCTCCCACTCGCACAACCTTAGGAATACTTATTTCAAGCCTTTCCAGCATTATTTCAGGTTTTTCTCCCCTTAGAATTCTTTTTAGGTTCTCTTTCTTCTCCTCGATTATCTTCTTTACCTCCCCATCCACCTCACCTGGCGAAACTCTCTTAACAAGTCTCTTCTCGTAGATTATGATAGCACTGCCATGCAGACTCTCGTTTATATCTCTGGCAGAGACTACCAACCCCTTCACCTCCCACACCTTTCTCGTGTCATCTATCGCCTCAACAGCCGATTTCATACCCCAATGATTTTTCGCACCAATTGCAATTCCAAGATCCTCTACCTGCGGAACAACTGGGTTCCAGATAACTTCACCCTGCAACTGAACGTCTGCAGGAACGTTCACGTTTACCGTCTCTTTCAGCGTATTTCTAACGCTAACATTAACTCCTAGCCCATTGATCTCAATCGAGACTACCTCGCCAGGATGATCATCCATCTCGCTTACTTTGATCTTGTTTGCTAAAACTTCGGATGAAACAACGTAGAAAGAGGGTTTTGAGATGTACTCTAAAGCCTTTTCAGCCTTTATGAAAGGGCTCCACTCGTTAAACATTTCTTTGCTAACTATGAAACCCGTGACCTCAGCCTTTGTAGACTTCCAGTAGGTTTCTTTGTTCACTCTAAGCGTTGGTAAGCCTCCCTCTACAATCCTTTCAACCTCTTTAGGATTTCTTGAAATCTCCCTTGCGATCTTTATGATCTTCTTTAGATTAATTCCCTCGTCATCAAGCTTTCCAACTGAAACGAGAGTTCTTTCCTTACCTTCAAGGTTGAAGCTCAGTTCTGATAGCACAGCTCTCGTTTTTAACAGCCAGTACATATGCCTTAAAGGATTCTTTTCCAGTTCCTGGAAGGAGATATCGAGGGGTTGAAGCTTTCTGCTGTCCGTTATCCTAACTATCTCCCATTCCTTTCCTTTGAAGTTCAGTTTTGATATTTCCAGCCCTTTTATCTCATAATTACCTGTTGTAAGCTTGTTTCTCCCAACAAGCAGAATCCTTGTAGTATCGTTGATGTAAATGCCCGAAGGCTGCAATCCCAGTGGATAAAAGCTCTTCTTGAAAGCATTATCGATTACATCGAAGGTGAGGATCAATCCTTTTACGCCTACGTATCTTTGCACATGAATCGGTACTGGTAGTGTAGGTTTCTTTAGAGGAGTTTGGATTGGTATTGATGGTGTTTGAGTTTGGATTGGAATCAAAGTTTGAATTTGTTTAACGGAACCCTGAACTCTAATCGTTCCGGTAAATAAAATTGGATTCCTGCTTGTTATGCTGTTGTATTTCTCATTACCTCCTTCATCGAGGATTACTAGATAGTACTCTCCCGGAAACATTTCAGTGGTATCAATTTTGAAGCTCTTTTTTGGTACACCCTCTGGCAGGACAAGACTCTTTACAGTGGCTTCGGTCTCTTTATTCACAATCTTCAAAACTCCTGACCCCATGTAAGCTACATCTATCGTGATGCTCTCTCCATAGTTAACATTGCTGGGTGCATCAACACTGAAGAGCGTTAGAGCGAGGACGGGCTTTGTAATCAAAAGAACTGCTGCAAGTATCAGGATAGCCTTCAACCTTGCATTCATCCTATCACCTTAACTACGATCAATCGTAGTTACTTTTTTTATTATTATAAAACGGTTTCGAAAAAGGTAATGATGAGCTACATCTGCCGCAGACATTTTGTGGAAATACTGATTCTGCTAGATGACTCTCCAAGATCATTTAATGAGCTTTTAAAAGTCCTTAATGCTTATCCCGATACTTTAACGAGAAGGTTAAAGGAGATGAGTTCAGCAGGATTAATCACTGGCGTTACAGTAGAGGGGAAACTGAAGTATGAGCTAACAGATAGCGGTAAAAGGGCTGTAAAGTTATTGAAAGAGGTGCAAAAGATTCTGAATGAGCTGGATAAGATCGTAGGTTTGTGAGTTTTAAGTTAGATTTAAAATCTTGGATAAGGAATCTTATGAACTTCGATTTTCAGTTAACGTTTATACGTTAATTATTCCTTGGCAGATTCCAAAAATGATAAAATGTCAATTTTTTGGTGAAGTAGTAGATAGCATAAAAAATATTGTGGGAAATAAAGTAACCCCAATAAGCCAATTTGGGACAATTGGGCAAACTTCTATTTAACCGTGAAAAACACTAGAAACTCAAGCTGGAGAATCTTTCTGAGTTTTTTGTAGTAAGTTAAAACTTAATGGCTCACTTCTCTGTTAATCTCAACTCAACAAACTCAGCAACATTTTCACCATATTTCTAGATGTTAAATGTCTCTTTATGAAGGACATAATCGCATTTCTCACATCCAACCCTATAAACTACTGCATAGGGTTCTGGTAGATCTTCACTACTTCCAACATAGTGGGTTGATTCCACAATTTTACTTCCACACTTAGGACATTTATTTTTGGAGAGACACGAACTTTCAGCCACATCCGCCCTGTTTACCAGTTCCACTAATTTAATCAAAGTTTCAAGGTCATTTTGGTTTACATCCTCACGTTTAAGTTTTTCTAGGATTTCAGCGTGATTTTCAACAATTTTTTTCATGTGTGAATATTCTTCATTAAGAGTGAAGTCTTCTTTTATCAAGTATGGCGATTCTCCAAAAACCTCTAAAAAGTACTCTGCACGTCTAATGTAGTAATCAAATTCTAAGTAAAATCTCTGTTTGAAGGTAAAATTAGACGAGACTTTGAAGTATTCTCTGCTTACAGGAATTATCCATTTTAAAAAATTTGGAGATTCATGTACCAGTTTTTCCAAGTTCTTTTGCGGGGGTGAATATAAGTCATTATGCTCAACCTTGTTTCGAATAGAGTTTATCTCTTTTATAAATTTATCCCATTTCTCCAACTCACTTTCTGAATAAATCTCCGTACCTACTACTATTAGAGCATTTTTAATCCATTGCCACCTCGAATTTAAGGATTGTGGTATTATTACTTCTTCCCGCCAACCAAAATATTTTGTACAAATAAACAAAATTGCCCTCATTAATGAGTCATAGAGTGATTTTAATATCAATCGCCTTTCATACTGATCCGATATATCAAGTTTTTCGAGAGTTTTAAATGGTTTCTTGATTTTTTCAGACTCCATGAATTTTGTTTATAAATCCAATTCTAATATCTTTCCATTGTGCTAAATGCTCACAATTTTGTCTTATGCTCAAAATCAAGTTATCTTAATTGAGTCATTCCTAAACTGGAAATAAAATTGAGGTAAAGGTTGAAAGAAGGTAAAGCCATCAGGAAAGCCAACGATCCCACTTCAAGTAGTTCTCTTTTCCAGTTAAGTAGATGTTTAGAGTTCCGTATTTCAGCTTAGCCATGAACCCAAAACCGGTTGGTCTCAATTTAATCCCGTACCACTCTTCCAATTGCAAGATGAAGTCAAAATCCATAGTGATATTCCAATTTCCACCCTTATTTTTTTCCCTTCAAAAACTTTTTAGAATATTATTTTTGATTTTAAAAAGGCTACTCAGGCAATTTACATAATCACTTTCACGCCACTGACAAATGTGATATTTTCCAAAACCCACCTTAGCCTATGCACATCGACATCCTGTCGGTGACAATAAGAGGGGGCTTAACGGCTTTAAGGAGTCCGGTAGAAGTAGCGGTGGCTGCTGTGAAAGATTACTTGGAAATCCATCCATTCTCGATGCTCTACATCTGCGGGAATTACTCAAGGGTGTTAGATCATTTGGATGGAGACTTCGACGTGAGAAGAGCCTTCACCGCTTACCAGCTTTTCAGCATCCTTGAGGATGTTTATCAGGATGTCGTGTTCATAGAGCACGATCCCTTGCTTTTTGAGGATGTTTTTGGTGGAGGAAAAAATGGAGATGAAAATAGAAGTGGAAATAAAGTTGGAAACGCAGACTATAGCATAGCCGAGAACCTCTTGCTCGCAGTAAGAGATGTGGCAAAAGGAAGACTCATAATCTACTATTCGCCATTTAACGATCCATTCTTCAATATCATAGCGAAAAACTCAGACAGAGTTCTGATCTTCGAGAAAGAGCCTAATGGATACTTTATAGTGGATTCAGACCGTTTAGACTATAGAGGTTCCAGAAAGCTCCACCATCGATTTCTGCCCAGGGGTCAGACTACCTTGGAAGTGTTTTAAGAAGGTGGCGTTATGGGAAGGAGCGTTTCCAGCATAAGACAGGAAGTAAAGGAGATTGCAGACAGATGGATTAGGACAAAGAAGGCTTTGAAGAAGGAAGATCAAATCTATGCCGAAGAACTCGCTAGGATGACTAAGATGCACTCAAACGAGGTTTTTTATTTATTTGATGATCCTCTGGAGGCTGCAATGTTCTCCCTGCTTTTAGAGATGCTTAAGAAGATCGATGATTTAAAAGAATCAAATACTGATTCCGAGTCTGTAAGCTTGGTTTATTAAATTAAGATGTGGATCTTTGATGCATACTCTAAAGGAAACATCGTACACCTGTGGATCAGGAAGGGAAACAAAGTTAGACATGAAATGGTAAAGTATCCAGGATTCTTCTACCTATATTTACCAGATCCCTTTCTTTATAAAGAGATGCTTGAAGACCTTGAAAACCGCTACCGAGTTGAGGAGTGCTGCTTTAAAACTATTTATGGCTTATTAGGAGGATACAGGGTTTACGCGGGCAGAAAGATAGCAGAACTAATCGAAAGGCAAACTAAGTTATCTGCGAAGCTTTACAATGTCGATGTTAGACTTGAGCAGAGGTTTCTGGCAGAGAAAGGGTTATTCGCATGCGGATACGTTGGTGAGGGGTATGAATCGAGGTTCAATCCAGATTTTGATTCGCCTTGTGTTATACTCGATGTGGATGTAAAGCTTTCTGGAGGATTGGATTCGATAAAAGGATTTATAGCAAGGTTTACAGTTGATGGAGATAGGAAGGAGCAGAAATTAGTATTTTTGAGCGAGAAAGAACTGCTCTCAGATCTTTTCAATCTGATTATGGAGATCGATCCGGATGTTATTCTTTTGAATATGGCTGACGTTCTGATAGAATGCATAATAGAGAAATCAGAGAGATACAACCTTGACAACCCGATAAGCAGAACTGGAAGATTCAGAAAGCTGGCATCTAAGTCCTATCACAGTTATGGAAGAGCAAGATACAGAGAGAAGGCGATGCTGCCCGAAGGAAGAATTTTAATCGATAAAACATGTTTCAACTTCCGAGAGGGTGGTTTGAAAGGCATCACGCTTGCTTCCCGCCTAACAGGCTTATCGCCTAATCTAACAGCCAGATTTACTCCCGGAACTCTAATCTCATCTTATGAAGTCTATGAGGCTTTAAGGCAGAGAATAGCAATTCCCTTCCGAAAGAGCGACGCAGAAATGCAGAAGAGCTTTAAGGAGCTTAAGAAAGTTGATAGAGGCGGCATGATATTCCAGCCGGAGCCGGGATTTTATGAGCAAATCTATCAGCTCGATTTCACTTCGATGTATCCTTCCATTATAGTTAGGTACAATCTCTCTCCTGAAACGGTATCTTTGCAGCTCAACGATTCTAATCTGTGTAACCCTTCCTCCAACTCCAAATCCGGTTTTCTTTCTTCTGCCATCAAACCTTTGCTCGAATTGAGGATAAGAACAAAGAAACTCAAGAAGGTGAATGCTGGATATGAAGGAATGGATTCATTGCTTAAATGGCTACTCGTAACCTGCTTTGGCTATACAGGCTACAGAAACGCAAAGTTTGGGAGAATAGAGGTGCATGAAGCTATAAACAGGCATGCAAGGGAAATTCTGTTAAAAACTAAAGAGATCGCTGAAAACATGGGCTACGAAGTCATCCACGGCATAGTTGATTGTTTATGGCTTAGAAATGCCGAAGCAAAATCCAATAAAATATACGATCTAAAACGTGAAGTTGAAAGAAATACTGGCTTGCTAACTGAACTAGATTTTTACAACTGGATAGTCTTTTTACCTATGGCAGACGGTTTTGGAGCTTACAACCGCTACTATGGAAGGCTAACCGATGGAAAAATGAAGATAAGGGGGATAGCAGCGAGAAGAAGAGATACTCCGCCCTACATCAAAAAGATGCAGCTTGAAATCCTCGAACTTCTTTCCAAGGCTAAAAACAGGGATGAAATTGCTAGCTTGAAGAATGAAATCGAAAGGATATACCTGAAATACAAGGAAAACCTGAGGTATGCAGATTTAGATGAACTTGTAATCAGAAAAATCGTCGGGAAGACTAACTATACAAGGAGATGTCCTGAGGCTTCTCTGCTGCAGTACTGCAGAAAGAGAGGCGTAGCAATTCATTCGGGAATGGAGGTTGGCTATGTCGTTCTCGATTCAAAAAAGTGGGTAGTAATCCCTGAATGGGATATTAAGGTTAAATCCAGAGCCTCATTGCTACCGGATATCTCCTATTATCAAAAAATTCTTGATAAAGCTTGGGGTGAGATTTTCCATGTTTTCCTTTATGCATTGTTCTAATGGATTACTACTGATTATGGTAAGTTTTAGTGATTGATCTCCTCTAATGAAGCATTATTAAGAAGTTTGTTTACCTTAAAAATTATAGATCACTTTCAGAGTGCAAGAAAAATTTATATTGAAAAATAACTTAGCTATAAAAATGCAAGAAGACTCTCCCCCAAATGACAACCAAGTTGAAATAGCCCTTTCTGAGAGTGAATTGTTAGGAACCTTTTTGAAAACAGAACCAAAACCCTATCAACGAGTTACTATGCTGGAAACAGTTGAAGAACTTGCAAACAGAAAGGATGTAGCAATACAACTCCCAACTGGGACTGGCAAAACGTTTGTGTACCTACCAATAGCTATTGCAGCAGCCTCAAAAGGCTACAGAGTTTGTATCCTTGTAGCAACTAATCTAATAATGAAACAGATAATTAACAGGTACATCCCCTACTTTCGAACTGAAGTAAGTCCTTCTCAAATAATGGGAATTGAAAACTATAATTGCCTGATAACAAAAGAAAAGGCGGATTATACCATATGTACCCCAGAACAAAGGGAAGAATGTCTGAAAGTATACCCGGAATGTGAGGTGATCTACACAAACTCACAATTCGGGGAACACAATTTCATAATAACAAACTTCCATAAATTTCTATCAACACAACTGGAAAGAGGATTTGATCTCATAATAATCGATGACTCACACGGTTTTGAAAATGCTTTGGATGACAGGTTTCAAACAAGGCTGACATACTATCAAATAGAGGAACTTTACAATAGGCACGAGCGTTTAGAAGACGAAATCTCTGATTTTGTCGGCATGTTCCTTGACCTATTTGACGAAGCTTGGGGGACAATTCCCCCTGGAAAGCTTAAAAGAAGGATTCCAGATGACATCGTAAGAGATATGGCAAAAATTGAAAATTTTGAACTTATACAAAACCAATTAAAGGATCTAAACGAAATAGACAGAAACGTATGCTACGATTTACTCTATTTCGTAAAATGCTGTCAGAGATCGACCCTCCATACGTTTTACGTTTCAAAGGACTACTACAACCCTGACGACCCCAGAGATGCTACTGTAATTGCGAGGAAGTCTGACACATATCAGGAGAGAGTCATTAAATCACTTTTCGGGAATTCTAGGGTATTATTCGTTAGCGCAACGCTGGGCGATGTAAAAACCCATGCAAATTCTTGTACTCGCAGAGATTACAACGGTGAGGAATTGGTTGAAGTTCCAAGCATTTATCCAGAAGTCATAAGAGATTGGTTTAAGGGATTGTACATATTTGAAACAATTGATTTTCCGAGAGAGGGTGAAGATCCAATCGAAAAAGGAGCAGAAATCGCTGCAGAAATCCTAAGGAGAACGTCAGGGAAATCTCTATTACTATTTAAGAACTATAGGGACCAGAGAAAAGCAGAATCAATTCTAAGGAGAAAAGTTGAGAGACGGATTACATTCATCGATGATAGCTTCAAGTCTGAAACCGTTCAGGAGTTAGTTGAAAAGGCTGACGTGATAATGGCGACCGCCTCATCTAGGCTCTGGGAGGGAATCGACATCCGAGGTTTGAAACTTGAAATCATTTTTTCATTGCCTTTCATAAGGCCCCCGGTTCATTTAGAGAAGTCCTTTAATTTTGTGAGAAGAAAGATGCTCATCAGATTACAGCAGGGTATTGGGAGACTGATTAGAGAAGAAAACGATTCTGGGGTATGCGTTATTTTGGACAAAAAGCTTGAAAATTATATAAAAGACAAGAATTTCTTTGATGCATACAGAGAGAGAATAAGACAAACAACGATAGAGAAGGTGTGTGACGACGTTAATTCAGCGTTAGGGGGTGTTTAAATGGATTTGAACTACAACGCCAATCTGTTTGAGCTTAGGACGTACAAGTCTTTAGTAGTCAATGTCTACACTCCGAAAATCTCACCGAATCCAGAAAAACCTGCCCACTTTTATCAAATCTTGGGTAGGATAGCGAGAAAACTGACAAAAGATTTAAGGACAGCCGTGATCTCTGATAGGGGTAAAATTAAAGTTCTAGAGTCTCAAATCGATGGAAATAAATTAGAAACCACGATAGAACTTGAAAATATTGATTCTTTTGAGGTAAAGCTTAGTTTTGAGGAAACGAATAAAGTCAGGTTTGCTGAATCACCTGAAGAATATAAAAGACTTGTAAGCAGGATCGTGGATTTGGCCTTGGTTTACCTCTCAGATGACTATTACAAGTACTATGACTACTCTCCTTACATCATAGAGAGAGGAGAAGGATATTTCGATGAGGTGCTTCGGCAAAGGATAGGGGTAGAGGATGGTCGAAGATTTTATAGAGGACTTAAAATCGTGGATGGCGTACCACACTTAATCATCAACAGAGAGATAGAGCTCAGATCTTGGAAAAATCTGTTAAACGAGCTTAAAATTTTGGCCGAATCATGGAATGCTAAAAACGCTGAAATAGATTTTTACAACCCTTCTGATGATTTCATTAATTTTGTTAACAGAATTTTCCGAAATAGAACTGCCAATGTAAAAGCTTATTCTGGTAGGTCAATTGTTATCAGAGAAATAACCTGGGATGTGAGGGCAAAAGATAAAGTTCTTGAGGGTGGTTTGTCTCCCTGGGAGTACCATAAGCAGACCCACGGTATTATCATAAGTGATGAAGAACAGCCGCTCGTAAAATGGAGGAAAAGAACTGATAATGGATCATTCGAAGAGTTTTACCACGTTCCTGAACTTCTGGTAGTGGGCCATAATTTCAAAGATATAAGTAGAAGAGTTCCTAAATCGCATAGATCTCAGGTTTTTGACATATTGCATCCCAATTGTGGAGATCAGCAGAGGAGAATACTCGATTTCGTGAAAAAAGTTGATGGAATCCTTAGAGAAAAGTTCTCAATAATCTATCCCTCAAAGTTGGAGTTCTCAACTTTTCCAAAAGATGTGGGTAAAAACATAACTCCACCTAATTCAATACGGCTGAAATTTAAGAATAAAGAGATTGAAATCACACCACCGTATGGTATTAACTTTTACAAGAGATATTCGCAAAAAATTAAGTTCGTAAAACCCATTCAGGGCGATGTCAAGGCCTTAGCTATCTGCAAGAGCGAAAACCAGAGCTTTATGGAAGATGTTATAGAAGAGATCGAGTTGAGGAATGATTGCAATGTTGAATTATCATTTTCAGATAAGCTAGAACCTGACGACATTTCTGAATATGACTTTATCTTGACAGTTTCGGATGATGGTAAGTTTATAGAGCAATGCAAAAAAGTTATTGTTAACGATCTAGGAATAGCTCACCAAAATATAACCCCTGAGAAAACCATAGTTCCTGCGATTCCACAACTTGCGATGCAGATCACGCTAAAGCTAGGAGGATATCCTTGGTTTCTTGCTGAACCAGAGGAAGTGGATGTCCTGACCACATACTCATACAGGAACCCATTTACAGGTACTAGATTTTATCTCTACAACGTTATGAGGCCTGAGGGTGAGATAACGTATCAATCCAAACCTTTCGATCGAGATCGAGTCCTAGATTTCCTCAGGGAAATAGGAAAAAATTCCAAAAGGTATGAACGACTTTTAATGCTCACATCCTTCGATGACCAGAGAATCCAGGAATTCATAATGAAAGAGGTTTTTCCAGAAATTTCTGAATTTTTGCTCATCCAAATAGACCAGAACGATGAGCTTCGGATTTTCCAAACGTATAAGCCTACTCATGGAACAAGAAGGAGAAGGAGAACATTATCTAGTTACCCTATTGAAGCATATGAGGCTGCACCAGAAGGTGTCATACTGAAAACTGCAAGAAACGAGTATTATCTTGCTACAACAGCCTCAACCAAGGTTAATACTTACCATAGAGGTTGCCCCACTCCAATAAGGCTTAGAATACTGGAGAGCAAAGGTCCTTTTGATATGGGCAAGATTTTGCAATACGTCCTTTCTCTCTCACTAGCATCAGCAACAAGTGGCCATGAAACGAGACTTCCAGCTCCGATGTACTACCTTAAAAGATATGCCAATTACATAAGCAATTATGGTGTACCGAAAAATGAAAAAGTCTTTGAAAAACTATTCTACGTTTGATTACTATGATTTCTTCCTTTGATGAGTGGTTATCTCAACTGGAAAAGCTGTCTCTGATTTTCAAAAAGTACGGATCGTTTTTGCCAGAGCAATTGGCTCTTTTGCAAAGGGTGCACGAGAAGCTCACCAACTCTCAAAAAAAGGTGTGGATGTTTGTGGCTCCTCCAGCTTCAGGTAAAACTCATGTTATATGTCTTCTTGCGAAAGTATTCAGCGAGGCATCCCAAAAGACTGCTATTGTCGTCCCGAATAATTACCTAAAGCATGAGTTTGAAATGGAAAGATCTGAAATTTATGGTGGGCTGGAAAACGTTGATATTCTTAATATTTCAGAGTATCTAAGGTCTGACAAACGATACGACTATGTGCTAGTTGATGAAGCTCACAACCTTAAATCTTCCTTAGAGCTTGACTTGAGAGTGGTTAGAGGCGTGGATATAGCTTCTGAAGAAGAGCACTTCGATTTGGTGAGTAGACACTTACCTCCCGGCAAGGTGTTTGCCGCTCAGCAATTATCCTTTCCTTCTGCAAAAGAATTGTTAGATCAACTCGCCCGCCTCGCCAAGTTTAGAAGATATCTCAACCCAATCCTCAGAGATCCAACGGCGTGGAAATGCTTTATCTATATATGGGAGGATTTATGTAGCCTTAAATTCGTTTCCTCAACTGAACCTTGGACGTTCAAGTTACCTAACGAACATCTCCTAATGTTTTCTGCATCTCCACTATCAGACGAAGAATTGAGGTTTTATTGTGGTATCACGCCCGACATTATCGAGAGAGCCTTTCCTGTCCACACAACAGACGATTGGAGAGAGAAACAAAGAGTATACATTTCTATTACCGACGAGCTATCCACTGATGATAAGATCAAATTTTTGGATAGTATGATTAAAGAATTCAAATTCCGAACATTAGTTCTCTTCAATAATAATCGGACATGCGAACAAGCATTCAACAGCTTAGAGAATGAAAGGCTTTTTATGATTCCTACTCAATCAGAAGAAAGAATAGATTTCTACAAACAATTTTTAGCTACTACCGACGGTGTTCTTTTAACAGCATCTACGGTTTTCTGGGAAGGTATCACTATCAAGGATCTTAAGCTTTTGGTAATTTTCGATCCACCTTATCCAAGACCTAGCCTAGCAGATTTGGAAAAGGGTAAGGTAATAACCGACAAAAGAGATATGACAAGAAGGTTGGAGCAAGGATTAGGCCGTATTGGTAGAAAGAAAGGAGAATGGGGTATTGGAATAACTTTATTTGATTTTAGCAAGATATGTGGTATTCAGGACTCGATAAAAGGGAAGCAGTTTAAAATTAGAACTTGGGAGTGTTTTCCACTTTTACAAAAATTGTTGGCCCATAAAACTAAGTAACGTGTATTTCCTAAACTTTTCTTGTAATATGAAAAAGAGGAGTTAACTAAAATCGTTAGACACGGAGTTTGTACACATCTCTCTCATGAAGTTTAGCAATTGGATGTTTGGTATTCTTAGATTTTAAAAAGTTAGCTCAACTCATTACTCCTCCTCCTTTTCTCTTACCAATGACAGACATAAAAGGGCATGGAATACCCGATCAGCATTTGTTTGGTTAAAATCATCTTTTCTGCTCATCCCGTGGCATAAATTGTTACGGAGGCTCCGCCCTTGAGTCTGTGAGTAGAATTCTCAGGTAAAGATTGTCTTCACCTAAAATAGACTATCTCTCCTCTTAAGAGTTCGTCTAATGTCTTGTAGTAAGATTTTTGAGAATTCGATCCACAAATTCCTGATTTTTGTAGCTTGAATCATCTCTTTCAATTCTTTTTCTATTTTTTCAATTAAATTGTGGGTTAAAGCAGGAAGTAGACAGTAGTGTCATCACAGTAGCGTTTATTCCATATAAATTCAACGCTACTGTTTCGAATCCGCCAACTTTTGATAAGTCCCGTAAGGTGGTCTCCCAGACGTATTGTTTACTTTAAAGTTAACACTTTAAAGTTTGTTTGAATAAGATCAACTTTAAAGTTTAGGTTATTTACTAGGCTTGGGAATTTAGCAGGGTGGTCGGGTCGGTATACTATCCGTTCAATGAATTTGAATGTTTCCCTACGAATGTTTTTCATTTTGTTGCTATCTAGTTTCACGTACTACTTTCATCAAACTAGCTATTGATCGATGCAAATTAAGCTAGCTTGCCAAAAATTGATTTACGATTTACTCGGTAGCAGGTGATGGTAGAGATCGCAGTTAATGATTAGGTTAAGATTGAGAAAATCTTACAATTGGATTTAATGAAAATGGATTGAAAAGATACCCTCCATCTTAGTTGCTTCTTTTTTATCTCAAAAGTATCTGATTACTAATTTTTTGTACTTAGTCTTTTTAAGCTATTCCTATACGCCCCACGGTTTGTTGAATGAGTTATAGCTTTTGTAATTGTTATTTATATAAAACTACGAGGTTCATCCAAACTCATCCGTTCTCTACTTTATTCTCTCAAATACTGCCCTCCAACAGGTACGAATCGCTTTGGCTTGGTAGGTCTCTTGTACTTCTTTATGTCTTCAAGCTCGATTGCCATCCACAGCTTTTTCTTTTGTTGTCCTCGGCTTTTCCATCCTGATTTCCATCTTTCCTGCGATTTTATGTATTCTCTGAGTTCATCCTTGCTCAGAAAGATTCTATCGCCGAAAGTGTCGAAGAACTGCATCGGATTCTCTGACAAAACGACTCTTTTTATCTTTGCTTCTCCTACAAAGCCTGTATCCTCGTGGGATTGGTAGAAAACGAACTTCATTCCTGGTTTTAACTGCTTCCAAACGGTTGCTGGCTTTACAAAAACATCTTTCCCTTCAAAAAAGCGATTCATAAACTGCTTGGGGATTGGATAGCTTACGCCAACTATGTTCTCCATAATCACACCTCAGTTCAGTTAATTTGACTTAACTTCACCTTTTACCTCCATAACAGCTTTAAGCAACTCTTTTCCTTTCAGCTTTGGGATTTCACGACCTTCTTTCTTTGCAGCTTCTATCCATAGTTCGATAGCAACCTTTACCTTCTTTAACGCCTCCTCCTCAGTCTCTCCAAATGCAGAGCAGCCTGGCAGTTCAGGAACTACAGCGATGTATCCTTCATCTTCCTTGCTGTAAAAGATTTCAATCGCATATTTGTGCATCTTACTCCTCCTCAAGTAAATTGTATTTCTCAATCACTTTTAAAAGTTGCCTTACTTGGTAGGGTTTAACCTTACCTTTAACGTTTTGGAAATTAAGAATCTCTTTGACTCCTTCTCCAACGCAAACTCTATGGCTTCCTTTTCCGCTTCGAAATTTGAAACCGAAAATTTCGGCGCTCTGCAGGGTCTTCGAATCTAACATTCTTAGGGTTGTTTCTCAGTTTCTCATAGATTTCTATTTTTCTCTTTTTTGTCATGCTGAGTTCACTATGAGTTTATAGTCTTCTTCTGGAATTTCCCTCATCGCCTTGCCCATTAAATGTCCGGTCCACTTCTGCTTGTTTTTGATGAACTTCAGCTTAGGGATGAGAGATTTGAAGTCAACAGGTTTGTCAAAGATTTTTATAGGTTTAAGCTTTATGCGCAGGGGAAAGCTCTCGTTATGCATGCCGGGTGGTGTCTTAAAGATTCTTGACGAATCTTTGAAAACTTCTGATGTTGCTTCATATGCAGCTGCAATTCTTGGCTCTATGATTTTATCTTTGTCTCTTTCTTGTTTGAGGTATATTAGGAGTTTATCTCCCGGTTTTATTCTTGCAATAGTGTTTTTATGGCGTTCGGGAACTCCCCAGATATTTTTTTGCTTTATAACCTTCCAGTTCTCTTCAGTGGTGATACATAACCAAAATTTCATAAAATCACCTATGATACATTTCTTTTTAAATATTTAAATTATTCCATAAAGTCATATAACTATTTACGGGAATAATAAATACCTCGTCTCACCCCCAACCTTCTTAACTCGCATACTTTTAAGAGGATCCTTGAATTCAAGAAGTATCGCTTTGCTTGTCGTAATATTTTCATATTCATCCAAATGTAGGTTTATTACAAGATGTAGATAGTAGTCCTCACCAAGTTTTTCAGCGAGTTCGTACTCATTAGGTGTAAGTTCAGCATATATTCTCATTCCAAGGTGCCC
>Ga0180935_1029_pt1 | contig 21109 bp, 20 predicted proteins | sample Deesub1362A_J573_FD_124196 | JGI IMG/M metagenome (GOLD analysis project Ga0180935, IMG submission 124196) | Archaeoglobus sp. JdFR-31
TCTTTCCTGAACATCTTGTAGCGATAGCTTGGCCATTCCAAATGATATACAGCTTGTCCAACATGATCGCTCGTTAACAATCATGCTATCGCCTCCTGGGTTGGGGGTCTGGAGCGCGCTTGCGCGGAGCAAAAAGCCCCACCCGGTCATTGTTTTGATGGGAAAGAGAAGTAGTTTTGCTTGGACGCAATTCATCCCGCAAGCTGAAGCTTGGGGATTTCTTTGTTGATCAGTTGTTAAAATATTATATTTTTAAATATTAAATAATCAAAATAGAATTGATTATAAACTTGGTTTTTTACAAATGTAAATGCCGTGAAATTTGCCCAAAGAGCTCATTACCCATATTTCTTTATTATTAGCTTGATTGAGCTTTTTAAGCATCTGGACGATTAGCTGTAAAATTCCCTATATAGTTTTTGACGCCATTTTATTCTAATTCTAAATATCGACAGTTATATCACTATGGATTCATATGGTACACTAATAATACGACTTATCTTTCGTAAAATGAGTAATAATATCCGAAATATTTAAGTATGATTAATCATTTAGTAATTCTTATGCAGGAGGATGAGTACTTCGAGATTTTGAAAGAAAAATGGTTCAAAGTCTGGCCACATCCGTCATTACCGAACGAACCCATATACCCTCTTGGGAAAATACCAATAACTGAATATTTGGAGAGATATGCTGTAGAAAAACCATTAAAAGACTATATAATATACTATGGCAGAAGGATAACATACAGAGAAATGGATGAACTGAGCAACAAATTTGCGAACTACCTTATTGAAAACGGGTTTGAGAGGGGAGACAAGGTAGCTTTAATCCTTCCAAATATGCCTCAGTTTTATATCGGATATTTCGGAACGCTGAGAGCTGGTGGCATTTGTGTCCTTCTAAATCCAATGCTCAAGGAAATAGAACTAGAATATTTCTTTAATGAATCAAAACCTAGGGCAATACTAACTCTTGACTCGATTTATCCTTTAGTCAGTAAAGTGGCCAGAAAGGTTTCTGAAGATACCAACGTCATAGCTACTTCTTTTCAGGAATTTCTACCAGAAAACCCCGAGATACCAATTCATTCGTCTATGAAAGCACCCGCACAGAAACAAGAGAACACGCTGTATCTTTCCGACATTTTACATGATCAATCTTCGCAGAAACCCAATATTGAAGTTGCACTTGATGACTATGCGACCATGAATTTTACGGGAGGTACTACGGGTTTGCCAAAAGGTGTATATCATAAGCATTTCAATATCATATACACAGCGGCTTGTATGTACACATACTTCAATGCCCACTTACTCGTCGAATTTTACGCCGATCAAGAAGTTGACTTCGAAAAATTTGCATCCGAACTCGCAAAGGATGAGGTTGCTTTAGCAGCCATGCCAATATTTTGGATTGCTGGAAACGATATGGGTGTTGCTGGTCCAACACTTTCAGGTTCTACAGTTGTATTGTTGACTAGGTGGGAAGCTAGAGCGGCAATGGAGGCCATTCAAAGGTACAAAGTAACAATGACGTACGCTCCTTTCGATCTTTACTGGGAGATCCTGAATCACCCAGATGTTCAAAAATATGATCTTACTTCTCTAAGAAATTGTACTGGATCGAGCTTTATAAAAGGATTAACCAAAGAACTCCGAGAAAGGTGGAAAGAATTAACGGGAGCAATAATCAGGGAGGCGGCATATGGTCTGACGGAAACGCATACTTGTGATACCTTTACAGCAGGGTTTCATAAAAGCAACTTGGACATTGAAAGGGCAGAAAAATATGGTGGAACATTCTGTGGCATCCCTGTTCCAGGAACGTTAGTAAAAATAGTAGATGAGAAAGGAAACATTGTTCCATTTGGTGAGCAAGGAGAAATAGCTATTAAATCCCCGTCTCTGGTTGGAGGATACGTGGGGAGACCTGATGAAACTGCAGAATCATTTCGAGATGGTTGGCTGTTTACTGGAGACATAGGAATGTATGACGAGGATGGTTTCCTGTACTACATCTCCCGCAAGAAGTACATGCTGAAAGTCTCTGGGATAAGCGTTTATCCAACTCAAATCGAGTTTATAATGCTCAGACATCCCGCAATAGAGATGGTAGGTGTGATAGGCGTCAGCGATCCAGAGAAAGGACAGGTCCCGATAGCCTTTGTTAAGCTGAGAAAAGAGTATGTAGGAAAAGTAACAGAAGAGGACCTTTTGAAGTGGTGTAAAGAGAATATGGCACCGTATAACGTTCCAAAGAAGATAATAATCAAAGAGGAACTACCACTTACTGCGACAGGCAAAGTAATCAGAGAAGAGTTGCTTAAGGAGTACGAACATGTGGATAAACGATGAATAATCAAACAAGGGGTTGTAAGAATGAGGGAAAACGTTAAGGTCGAAACAATTGATGAGAACATTGCAAAAGTATACTTAAATAGACCCCAAGTGATGAATGCGATAAATCCTGGTCTAAGAGCTGAGCTGGAAGAAATAATGACAGAACTTGCAGAGGATGACAACGTACGTGTAGTCATAATAACAGGTGCTGAAGCTCCCGGAAAGAGAAAAGCATTCTCATCAGGTGATGATCTAAAGGACCCAGGATTTGACTTCAAAAGTCCCAATGTACTTTCAGAATATTATAAGACTGTAAACAAAATTATGAGACTATATAACTTCATCGACGACTATCCTAAACCAGTAATAGCTATGGTAAATGGGCTGTGCATAGGTGGGGGAGTGGAATTGGCTTTGAGTTGTGACTTTATATTTGCATGTGAAAGTGCAACATTCGTATTTCCAGAAGTAACTCTTGGGTTCATTCCCGGATGGGGCGGAACACAAAGACTTGCCCGACGAATTGGGGAGTCTCAAGCAAAAATGCTAATTTATACTGGGGAAACGATTGATGGAAAAAAGGCAAAGGAACTGGGTCTGGTTGATGTACTAACTCCAGATGATGAACTGGAACAAGTGACACTCAGCTTTGCTCGAAAGATTGCAGAAAAAAGTCCTTTGGTCATTCAAATGGCAAAATTTGCGATAGAGAAAGGCATGGAGTCCAGTCTTCGCTCTGGTTTGTATTACGAAATACTTTCACTTATGGTCTCTTTAAAAACTGAAGACCTGAGAGAGGGATTGTCGGCATTTCTGGAGAGAAGAAAACCAGTATTCAAGGGTAGGTGATTGATTAATGAGGAGGGCAGAGGATTGTGTTGAGAAGGACATCGGTACGTTTTTAATACGAAATTTCCAATAGAGTGTGCAGCGAACTTATATAACTTTTACACAATTATTACATATTATTCCTCTCCAATTCCCCACACAATCTTTTTTGGGCGAAGATTTTAAAAGTGATTGAAAATAATATTGATTACAAATTATTCTCTTCAACAATAGCTTCTCCCTCTACGACAATTTCTCCCTTTTCGTTTTCACACCAAACATTTAATGTAATTTTACCATTTCCAACATTTTTTACCTTACCTAAAGTCCTAATAGTATCTCCAGGCCTTACTATTTTTCTGAAGGACACTGTCAACTCACCGCCCTCTAACCATTTTCCGCCAAAAGTTCTTGCAAGCATTTCAGAAATGTAATTGACAAACATAAGACCCTGTGCAATAGTACCTGGCAATCCAACTTTCCTAGCTTCTTCATCGTCAGTATGTATGTTCTTTCCTGGTCCTGAATATGCACTCATTTTTTCCTGTGTAATTACTCTCTCTTTCAAAGATATTACATCACCAATCTTCATCAATACCACCATTATTTTACAATTTCAGTAAATACGTCTCTTTACTCTCTAAAACAACATTATCGCCCTCATCCATGAAAATACACTCAAATTCCAGAAAAATCTTGCCTGTTCTACTAGTATATTTTGAAGTCACTTTCCCAGTCATCGTGAACTTATCTCCGACCCTGACGGCCTTATGAATCCTGATTTTTTGATTAACGTGCACAAGCCCTTCGAGTGAATATTTTGTTGTTTTTAGAACGTTTGAGTATTGTACCAATATTGCGGGGTCTATAACTGATTTAGTTTCTGTACCTTCATTTAACCAAAAATTTTCGTCATCTACGGCCTTGATCCGTCTAATTGCGTCATCACCAATCTGGATTTCTATTGGACCAAATTCTTCGCCAATATCTGCTTCGCTAAATCTCTTCATGTTTAACACCCCTATTTTTAATTTTTTCTTCGAAAACTTTTTTTAATTTATATTTTTCAATTTTTCCTGTAGGTGTAGCTGGCATATCTTCTACAAAGAATATATACTTGGGAGCCATAAATTTGGGCATAATCTTTTTTAGAAATTCTCTGAGTTCCTCTTCATTAAGATTCTCTCTAGGCTTGACTTTGACAGCTATGGCAACCTCATCTTCTCCACCTTCTTCTGCTGGTAGCGGAAATGCTGCACACATTTGGACTTTAGGATGACGCATTACAAGGTCTTCTACTTCAAAGGATGATATGTTCTCGCCTCTTCTCCGAATGACGTCGTCTATTCTATCAACGTAGTAGAAAATTCCATTTTCATCTACGTATACAGCGTCTCCGGTGTGGAACCAAAGGTTTCTAAAGGTTTCAAGTGTTTTCTCTGGGTTATTGTAATATTCTTTAAACATAATCCAAGGAATTTTTGGTCGAACTGCTAATTCGCCAACGTTATTTGGAGGAAGCAGGTTGTCATCTTCATCTAAAATTGCAACATCAAATAGTTCAACATCTGGGTATCCCATAATTCGGTCTTTCGGAGGTCCAGAGTAGTGTGGTAGGAAAAAGAATAGTCTCGAATTTGTTACTATTTGAATTATCTCATTTCTGCTTTTACCCCTCCACAAGTATTCTGGTGTTCCTTTTTCTGGGGATGTAGCCTCTATAAGCCCCCTGATTGGGGCACCACTCTCAGTCTGCCCGAAACCGACTGTTATAAAGTCAAATCCAAATCTTTCCGCAATTTCTTTGTAATTATCAGGTAAGGGTTGCATGTGTACTTTGTTGAGTGTATTTTCACGGTCTTTGTTTGAATAGGGTGATTTCATCAACCATGCAATCATCACAGATAATAACGTTACAGTCGTAGCCTCGCACCCTCGTATTTCATTCCAGAATTCCGAAGGACTGAATCTGTCCCACAATGCCACCTGTGCTCCGGCTGCTATAGCACCATATGTATCGAAATAACAAGCTGCAACATGGTACCAAGGGAGACAAGTATAGATCACATCATCTTCTTTAAGCAGGGGGACTCTCGAGAAGCCATAATTAAGTGTTATGTACCTATGAGGTAGCAGCACCCCTTTCGATCTGCCTGTAGTTCCTGAAGTATAAATGATGGCTGCCGAATCGGAAGGCTCAACTTTGACATTTGGTTTATTATCTTTTTTATTTGTTATTGCTTCTTCTATGTTTACAATACTTTTTGCTTTCAATCTCAGATTTTCTATTTCTTCATCAACCACAATTACATCATATTCTCTAACCTCGTTGGCTATTTCATTTACATTTCCTGCGAAATCTTTCTCTAGTACAATTGTTCTCGAGTTTAAGTCATTCAAAACGTAAGAGAGCAGCGGTCCAACTAACCGGAAGTTCACAGGAGCATAAATTGCACCAATTTTTGATAGAGCGAACATAAGATATAGATTAAGGAGGGGGTTTTGCATTAAAATCGTTACAGTTTCTCCCTTCTTGATACCGAGCTCATCTCTAAAATAGTTGCCGATTCTATTTGCTAGATTATTTAACTCTGCATAACTTATTTTTAGTTTTTTAGGACCGTAGTATACCGCGATCTTATCATTGAGTTCAATAGCTCTTCTTTCTAAAACGCTATGGATGGTCTCGTTCATAAATTCTCTTCTGAGGTTTTGAATGTAGTCCATGAGAAGACTATTAATTTCAACTTCATAAGGTTTTCGGATTTTTAGCATAAGATTACATAATATAAGAATCGAAATGTAAATATTGTGTGTGTGATGCGAAATTGTAACCAAAAATTATTTAAATTAGTAATAGCAAAAATTCAGTATGGTGGAGGAAAGATACTGGGAAAATGGACCGTATGTACTCCTAGCTATTGCAACACTGGCTACGCTGGCAGCCTTTTTAACAAACAACTGGTGGGTATGTGGAATCCTGGTAGGTCTTGATATTGCTTTAATATACACCATAGTTGCAACAAATCCAAAGAAGCGCGGCGTTGGAGTTCTCGTTAGCCTTCTAGCATTCGTCTCTTGGTCGATTTTTTGGGTATTGACAACGTATTACTGGGCAATGTTTAAAGGGACAATACCATCGTTCATGATAGCAGGGATGCACCCTGGCTTTTTCGTACAGTTTCCAGTTGCCTTTATAACGTACTTCCTAATTTCACCACTACTATACGCGCTTTTATTCTCGAAGATCTTTAGCGATGAGGATTGGAATGAATTCCATAGAAAAATAGCTGACGTAAAAGAAGAAGAAATGGGGGGATGATTTTATGGCTGACCTATTTGCTATTACATTGGTGGTATTGTATTTTGTTGTTTCTGCAGCCCTTGGCATATATTCAAGAAAATGGATTAAGACTTCAGAACATTTCTACGGTGCAAACAAGCTCTTTGGGTGGATAATAATAGGGATTGCCGCCTCTGCCGCAGCTGTAAGTGGATGGACTTTCATAGGTGGGCCCGGATTACTTTATATGCTCGGCGGCGGATCGATGTGGATGTATTTTGCTGTAGCATTGTGTTATCCAATTGCGTGGTGGGTTCTGGGAAAGAGGATTAGATTATTCGTGGAGGTAAGACCTGTTGCCACACTTCCCGACATAGCTGCTGCCAGATACAAAAGTAATGCTGTTAGAGTTCTACTTGCTGTGGGTATACTGTTAGGAGTATTCGCATACCTTGCAACACAGGTCTTGGCTGGCGGATTCGTACTCTCAGGATTGCTTGGAATTAGTCTAGAAACTGCGATTATTATCACGTTCGGCGTAATTATTTTTTACACAGTTATTGGAGGGATGGCAGCAAGCATAATCACGGACTTTTTCCAAGGCCTCGTGATGCTTTTTGTGATTATTCTTACGGTCATATTGGTTCTGATGATGACTGGTGGCGTAGGCCCGATGTTACTTACGATAGCAGAAAAGGATCCTTCCTTCATAGATCCTCTTGGCAAAGCATCATGGATTCTCGTCTTATCTTGGGCATTTGGTTTAGGTATAAGTGTGGGGGCTCAGCCACATACAGTGACAAAATTCTTGGCGATGAGAGATTATAAAGATCTGAGGCCAAGCCTCATTGTTGCTGTTCTGGGATATATGGCTGGCGCCATTGTCTGGTTCTTTATCGGTTACGGAGCAACATGGCTAGTCGCTACAGGTCAATCTGCGCCACCGACTAGACCTGATGAAGCCACAATTATCTTATTAAAACACTTGCCCGTCTGGTCATATGCTCTGCTTTATGCAGGTGCTCTCGCAGCAATTATGTCCACTTCCAGCGCCTTCATTTCTCTTGGTGTGGCTGCCTTAGTAAGAGACATACCAAAAGGATTCGGAAAAGAATTGGGTCATAGAGAACAAATACTCTATGGCAGAATAGCTACAATAATAGTAACAGTAGCTGCATTAATCTTTGGGTATTATGGAGGCGAACTAGTGGCCCTGATTGGCGCATTAGGAATGACATATTTCGGTGCTGCTATATTTCCAAGTTTAACTATAGGTTTGAACTGGAAGAGAGCGACCAGAGAAGCAGCAATAGTAAGTTTGCTCCTTGCGCACATCTTAAATATAGGATTCTTAATATGGACAAAAGTACTGGGTGGAAAACTACCGTTCGGTGTACAGACATATGTGGTGAGTCTGGGGGTTGCGATCATCGCTATGATCATAGTTTCTTTTCTGACTAAGAGCGCAGCAGAAGATGACATAGACCCCGATGTGAAAATAGTAATGGAAACTTAAAAGAGTGAATATATAAGGTATATCAAAACCAAAAATTTATTTTTATTTATTTTAAAAATTAAATTAGATGAGATCATCTAAAAATAGGGTCTCCTATTATCCAATCTCTTTATTTTAAAGAATCTGAAATCTAACACCCCAAAACCAGAAACAAACAACTTCAGAAAAGTGCCTTACAATTTACAACCTACTCCTTCTCAAATGCTCTATGATAACATCAGCTTTAAGTCCATTCTCCATGCAGAACTGCATGAAAAGAGATCCAGCATACAGACACATTGCAACGCTGAATCGCCAGATCCCCTGTAATAAATGTGCAGATCCTTCAATCCAAACAAAGCCTTGGTAGCTTTAAAGAGAATCTCGATCTCAGCTCTCATCTCAGCAAAATCTTCGTAATCTTTGTAGGTGCTCTTCTGGAGTTGAGAGATAAAAATATGGAGGTGTAAGAGTTGTTATTTGATTTTATTCAGAAAGCTTGTAAAGGGAAACCCTAGTGATTTAAGTAACCATGGAGCTAATGCCGCCCGAATTCCAATTCTCTTTTAACCCTTTTTAGCTAATTTTTCCGTATTTCTTTAACTATCCTTATGATAACAATAATGAAAATTAAATATTTAAAATCGAGGGGGGTGGGTGAATGATGCCCTTCCTGAGGGCAAACAATACGTATCTCAGCCTTGAGGATATCCTAATCTTCGAACTGGAACCACATTTTGATAAGAATTCTGAAAAGGTTATTTTGAAAGTCTGGGTCATCGGTCACAAAGAACCCTTCAAAATCCCGCTTGAGCTGCCCCATAAGGCTTCGAAAGCCTTCGCGGAATCACTCATAGATCTGATTGAACTGGCTCGAAACGGTACAAACCTGAAAAACATCTTCGACATAAATGAGATTGTTCGTCTGGTCAAACTGGAAGAGAAGGAGAGATTCCTTCTAAGAATATGGTTAGATGAATAATTTACTGATTATACTGAGTGGCGGTGCAATTATGTTCAGATTTTGGATGATGATTCTTGTCAGCATCCTGCTGCCCCTATCTACAATTCCACCTCCAACGTACGTATGGGCGTACAAGGAGGTGGAATGCGATTTCTGCCATATTGACCAGTATGTCCAGCTCAACTTGTCGCCATCCCATAAGGGCTGGGGAGAGCCCGGAAAAGCGGATACAAGTGATTGCAACGCCTGCCACGTGGTGGAGTTTTACGAGGCTGGCGAGTTCCCTTCCACCCCCCACGCAACATTCAACATAGAGTGTCTGAATTGCCACAGTGAAGGCGGTTTTCTCCCTCTTCGCCAGTTCTGCATCGAGCATGTAGACGAGCTGGAGAGATACGAGGATGTCAACTATTTCTGCATAGCCTGTCACACTTCAAGCCCTCAAGTATCAGGACTGGCGTTGAAAAAGACTGTCATCTCCATAGAGTCCGTCCCCGATAGGAACGGGAAGTGGACGGTTAAGGTTTCGGTAGAGAGAGGTGGGTGGAGCAAAGAAGGTGGATTTGGTGAGGTGTCTAGCCGTTAATTGGTTAAAGGTGAGGTGATTTGAATGAAAAATGAGAGAATTAAAACAGGTATAGAGGGCCTGGATGAAATGCTAAATTCAGGGATTCCAAAGGGACATGTTATAACTCTGATCGGGCCAACTGGTGTGGGAAAAACCACAGCAGCCCTTCAGTTCACCTTATCTTGCTTACAGCAGGATATGAGCTGCCTGTATATCACAACCAGCCAGAATCCAGAGTCCCTTATGCGCATGGGGAACATGTTTGGGTGGGACTTCGAAAAATACGTTGAGACGGGGCAGCTGACATTCAGGTTGATTCCACCCGTGAAAATAGAATCGATGCCCACTCAAAGATCCCTCTCCTCAAGTCAAGATCTTTGGACTTCACATGATTCGCATAACAGAAAAACGGTAATATCCGATTATCTTGAAGAACTCCCCGCCATCCTGATGGAGCATCCCACTGATGCGGTGGTGATCGACTCTGTTTCGGTGTTTCTTTTCCTCTGCAATAACGCGATTGAACGACTGGGAAGAGCCGTCCACATACTGAATCTCATAAAGTGGAACGAATCAACCGGTCTGGTAATACAGGACGAATCCATGAGATTTCCTGAGATAGACTGCCTGTTCGACGGGATAATCAGGTTTGAAAGACTGGTTTTGCAGGAGAAGTTCAAAAGCCTGAACATTGTACGAATTGTAAAGATGAGAATGACAGACCACTCCTACGATATAAGGAGGTACAGAATCACTCCAAAGGGAATTGAGATCCCAGTTATCGGTCAAACGTACTAGTTCGAAAAGCATGCTGATTCCTTAACGTTCTTATGTGATTCTATCGTTATGCAAGTAGGGGGAAACAATTGCTGAGCACCTCCCACGCCCTAAAGAGGCTGTCTGACAATTAAGCCTTTACCACAACCATTTTAGCAAAAACTCTTTGAAATGCCTTCACAAAACAAAAAATTACCTAAAATTCGCCTACCTTCTACTTGTTCTCGCCTTTCTTTTCTTTATTTCTATTATTCTTAACAACTCACAATATTCCATATTCTCCTTAAATTGTATGCTATGCACGCTAAATCGAACTCAATTCTTACCCTCTCAAGTCCCCTCGTGAGAAACTGCCTCAAGCCCATGTTGTGCTTGATGTGCCCGAACACCTTCTCGAGCTTCTTTCTAAGCCTGTACTTCTTTTTACCTTCTTCACTCCTCATCTTCTCTCGCATTTCAACCCTTATTTTTTCAGGGAAAAAGCACTTAACGACCTTAACACCTTTCTTGTTTTTTACGCATTCCTTCTGGATTGAGTGGTGAAATGGAAAAGACCATAAAAATGCTAATCGTTCCGCATGTTCACGATCTGCGTACTCAGCCTTCTCTTCGCCACATCTATGAAGGCTATGCCAGCTTACCCTTCAGCTCATCTCACTAGGTTTTCAACAAATCCTTCTGGCGTGTAGACTTTATCAACCCATTTGAAGTCCGGTACGTTGTACGTAAGCAGAATTCCCCCTCTATTTTTGGTTGTAGCTCCAATAAAGTAGTCTCTTACCTTGCTCCTGTTCTTGCAATATTTTGAGGCCAGTTCAACGTCTTCCTTGGTTAAAGAGGTTATCTCGAATTCAAACTTCTTTATTATATTTTCGTATTTTTCAACATCCCCTCCATACAGGGAAAATCCCCAGAGTACCTCGAAATGCACTATACAGGACATTTTAAAGTTAAAACCACTGACCTTTATAGTTGCGAGGCTTTTTATCGTATCTTTGTAGTTCTCCTCTTTGTTAAGCACTTTCACCAGAACATTGGTATCCACAAACACATCAAACATGAAAACTCTCTCCGATAGCCTCCTGAATCTCCTTCAATTTTTCTTTATCCATTTTCAGTGCACCGGCAGCATCCTCCAGCACCTGTATGTATTCATCCACATTCCTCTCAACTTTTTTCAGCACGAATTCTCCCCTCTCGTTTCTGACGATTTCCACCCTATCTCCAATCCTGATATTGAGTGACTTCCTGACCTCCGTTGGGATTGTAATCTGATACTTTCTCGTTACGATTCCCATGTAGTACATTACTTCGTAGTACTTAATAAGGTTTTCTATTGACCACCCATCTCCCCTAATTCACCACACCGTCTAGACAGTGTATCCCCTTAGCGACAAATTTGTAAAAAAGAAAGATTCATCTTAAAGCTTTTAAGAACTTATCTCTGCTTATCTCGGCATGTAGTATCCCGAAATAACTTTACACCCGAACAAGACTGCCACGTGAGGAAGCTAACAAACAAGGACATACTGAGAATAGTGAAACATGGCTTAAAGGAAAGCCAGTAAGAAAGATAGCAGAGTTCTTTCAGGTAACAAGGCAGAGAGTCTACCAGATAATCAAAAAGTTCAGAGAAACAGGAAAAATTCCCTTCCTTCGAAAACCAGGAAGAAAACCCAAAGAAATAGACGAAGAAACGGAGAGAATAACTGAAAGTTCACAGAGAATACAATCTTGGTCCTGTACACTTGGAAAGAAAGATAGAGGAAATCCATGGAAAGCACATCCCGCACAACACCATCTACAAAGTCCTGCTTAATCATGGTCTGGTGGAGGAGAATATAAAAAAAGAAAGTAGAGGAAGTGGGTTCGTTATGAAAGAGAACGCTCCATAGAGTTGTGGCAGGGAGACTGGAAAATGATCAGTATCAGTGGAGAAGAGAAGTGGGTGATTGCTTTCATGGACTATGCAAGCAGAGTGATGACATGCTTTGGAGTTTTTGATGAAGCAACGACTGAGAACACGATAAAGCTGAGAATGGATTCAGGGAGTATGGCATACCAGATGAAATATTAACCGATCACGGAACACAATTTGTTCCATCAAGGAATAGAGATGAAGCTAAACACAAATTCAAGCAGTTTCTTGCTGAACACGGTGTAAAGCATATTGTTGCAAGAGTAAAACATCCTCAAACCAATGGTAAGATAGAGAGGTTCTTTGGCGAGGTTGGGAGGAGAGCTGATAAGTTTGGCTCGGTTGATGCTGTTGTGAGATGGCATAACGGTTAACTCATAAAAGCCTTGATTGGGATGAGTCATGTAATGTGTTTTGGTACAGGCTCCCTCCTGAGAGGATTATGTGGTTTGTCAGGAGGTGGTGGGATTGAAGAGAAAGTGTAAAATTAATTTGGGATATCACAATCAAGATCGAGAGAAACAAGTAAATGTTGAAAAATGATTTTTATATTTTTGGATTATGTTTAATAAAATAGTAAAATGAATGAGTTAAGATGTCGATTTAAGAACAGCCATCGCACTGGCTAATCACGGATGCAGTGAGACTGCAGAATACCTGGAGCTGTTAGCGTGCCGATGCGGGGGAAAACCGCTTGGAACAAGTTCTAAAATCCCTGTTATTCCTCTAGTAAGCACCTTAACAAATCTTTCTCCGAAACAAGTCCGATAAATTTCCCGTTTTCCGCTACAACTAAAATCCTTGATCCCTTATTCATCAACCTTATGGCTTCGCTTACAGTCATCCCACCATCCACAACCACCATATCTGGACTAGCTACTTCCTTAACCCTGCATTCAAGCTTCCCATCTGCAACCGCCTTTGCGATGTGCCCAAGGGTAAGAATGCCAGCAGCGTTGCCGTTCTCCATAACAATGCCGCAATAGGCCCTTCGCTTGGAAAGAATGACTGCAGCATCTCTGATTGTGAACTCCGCATCGATTGATGCAAGGGGTGATGCCAGAGAATTGACAGCCTCTTGAGGAAACGAAATTAACTTCTCAACGTCCATAACTATTTCCCCCTCCCCAAATCCAGAGACTCTCCCATCTATCACGAGCTGCTCTGCATAGACGATGCATATTCTGTCGCCCTTGGATAAATATGCTTCCTGTTCCAACCTTATTACAGCTCTCTGTTCATTTGGATTGCTCAGAGCTTTCAATATCACCCTCTCAATCTTAATGTCCCTTTCCTCACCGTTGACAAACACTCTAACAGCTTTTTCAGAAGGATCTGCAGAAAGCACCTCATAAGCCTTGTATGTTGGCTTATACCCTCCTTTTGGCCCAGGAACCCCTTCCACGAGACCGAGGATTCTTAGGATTTGCATGTATGATCTAACTGTCCCCGGAGATCTTTTGATGATCTTCGCAATCTCTTCGCTTCTAACAGAGCTTGAATTTGTTAGGTATATGTTCATCAGAATTTGTAATATCTTCTTCTGTAGTTTCGTGAGTCGCAAATTCATACATGACACCGTATCATTGACTAATCCAGTAATTTACAGAAATAAAAATTAATCAGACTGAAGATATTCAAAAGCCTGTTCAGCATTGCCCCCATCATCTTCTTCAAGTTTTCTCTCTTTATTCTTGGTCCTCTTCTGATTTTCTCAAATGCAGATTGAATTCCATAGGGTGTGCAACCCTGTCAAAGGTTAGCAATTCCATCCCCTCAGCCTGTAATAATCTTCAAGCATTCTTTCAAAATCCTTTATATCAACCACTTTTTCAGCTGAATTACCCTTTGCTAGTGGTCGCTTGAAAAAGTATTCTGGAAGAATATCATCGTCACTCCTCAATCCAAGCTTTTCGTTTATCTTTCTCGCCAGATTTATTATTTCACCGCCCTTTTCCACCATCTCCTGCACCTTCAAATTCTCTCCAGTTACTGCTGAGTAAAGTGCTGCAACATCCTCCTCAAATACTGGTCCTATTCCTGGCAATGTCACAAATCTGCAGATTACAAGCGAGTCTGTGAATGCGTAAAAGTTCTCAAGTCTGACAAGAAGTTCAGCTTGTCCTTCGGCCTTAAACCTGTCAATATAGCCGGTGAGGTTTGGTCTGTACATTGTACTTTTTATATGGCACGCTCCTCTGTAGCATACAGCATAACCCAGAGCCATTCCGTAAAGACCGCGAGGATCATAACCTGGCATTTCAAGTCCCTTCACATGAACAGCTTCGACACCAAAATTCCTTGATACTCTTGCGACACCTTCAGCGAGAAGGTCTCCTATATCTTTTCTATGAGCTATCTTTTCAATAAGTTCAAGAACCTTCTCTCCATCTCCAAAACCACCTTCAAAACCCTTTATCACTCCTCGCTCTTTAAGGTGGAAAAGGAAGGAGATAACGTTTCCTGTAGAGACGGTATCCATTCCGTACATATCACAGAGCATGTTAGCTCTGAGTATAATATCAGGATCGTCTATCCCACAAAGAGGGCCGAAAGCGAAGAGAGTTTCATACTCTGGTCCTTCAACATGATCTTTACCAACTTTCGATATTTTTCCACATGCAACAGCACAAGAGTAGCATGACTTGTTTCTGACATAAAACTTCTCTTTCAAAACTTCTGGAGAGATATTTTCCATTTGAAATTCCCCATCTCTCCAGTAGTAGCTCGGCAAAACCCCAGCTTCGTTGACTATATAGGCTATTTTTGGAGTTCCGTAAATTGTTAATCCTTCACTTTTCTCCCTGATTTTTCCCTCAAGCTCATCTTTCAGCCTTGAATAACTTTCGTAGTCTGCCACTCTGCTCTCAACATCCTCATATCCTCTAACTGCTATAGCTTTAAGCTTCATACTGCCAAGAACGGCACCACCACCAGCTCTACCGAACTCTCTACCTTTAGCATGTTCTATACTGGCAAATCTGACAAGATTTTCTCCAGCCTGCCCGATAGATGCGATCTGAAATCTTCTGCCAAATTCTCTCTTTATCTCATCCTCTGTCTGGTGGCTATTTTTACCCCAAAGATGGCTGGCATCGACAAACTCAATGTCTTTACCATCGATTTTAAGAAGCAACGGCTTTTTTGCCCTACCTTTTATGATTAAAGCCAAGAATCCAGCTTTTGCAAGCTCAGCTCCGAAATATCCCCCGCAAGATGAGTCAGCTATGAAGCCCGTGAGTGGAGACTTAAACACAGCCTCACACCTCGCCATCCCACTCATTCTCAGCCCAGTAAGCGGACCAATAGAAAAAATGATAAGATGCTCTGCCCCTATCTTCTCTATCACATGAAATCCAAGACCTTTTCCACCAATAAAGCGTTTCTCATCTTCAACTTCTCTGATCCTCACCTCTCTTTTCTCGAGATCTATCTCAGCTATCATCCGCTCACCTGCAGAGCACGGCTTTCATCATATCGTTGAGGCTCTAAACATCCTCCAACATCTCTACTGCTGTCCCTTCAACTTCTTACGCAAAGAAAACATTTCACTCCGTCCTGAGTAATATTGTTGTTCATATATGGCCAGAGCCTCCTTAGAAGGTTTCTCTCCTACTAGCTGACCCACTATGAAACCAATCAGTGCCAGAAGAATGCCCCAGAAAGCATATGAGATGCCCGTCTGAGCGAGCCACTCTGGCTGCCACGTCATAAGCTGTAATCTCTCTAGCACGTAAAATCCAAAAATCCCGACAGTTCCTAGGATTGTAGTAAGATAGGCGGCCAAGGAAGTAGTTTTCTTGTAGAACAAGGAGAACACCACGATTGAAACCGCTACCGTAACCAACGCACTGGATATATAATACATGTCCCACAGTCCTGGGAAAACGAATACCCAGCCGAGGGCTAAGAGGATGAATATGCCGACCATGACTTGATTGATGAAAAGTTTAGTCTCTCCCGACACGTTTCTCTTTTCGTAAACTAAAGGTTCAAGAACATCATTGCAGATATTCATCGCACAGACATTCACGTAAGTGTCAACGGATGAGAGAGCCATTCCAATTAAGCAAATCATAAGAAAGGCTTGAATCACTGGCGAACTGAACAGGTGAGTTATTAAGGAGGAGAAAATGAAATAACCATAGTCTCCGACTTCAGGAGGGACCTCTCCGTTAATGGGAGGGAATATGACAAGCGTTGAGATTGCAATCAATGTGGGCAGAAGTACTACAATAAATACATTAAACAGCAGATTCCACCACATGCCTTTCTGCGCTTCCCGTATGTTTTCAGCAGCTTGTATCCTTTGCCATGCTCCCTGCAGAGTGATCCACCCCGGCAAGTAGGCTATAATGGTCAGCACGATCAAGGGGATACCGGGCGAATCCCAATCGAAGAATGTCCCTTCAGTATAGATTGGAGGGTTCTCATCGATCAATGCAAATATATTCTGTAGACCACCCGCCTTTTCAGCTGCAACACTGAGACCAGCTATTGCAAGGGTTATCAACAGGATCGTACATAAAGCAAACTGTATCAAGTCGGTTTTAAGAACTGATCCAAAGCCTCCCAAAATGACATAAGCGCCAAAAACGATGCTAATCATTATTGCTGCAGCCTCAATAGAAATACCCAAAAAAGCCGACATCACTGCTCCTAAAACATATATTTCCGCGGCCAGCCATGTCAAGTAAACAAAAGCTTGGACTGGTCCAAGAATTGGTTGAATGAGCTTTCCATACCTAAGCCTTAGAATTTCTGGTATTGATATTCCCGGGAAACGTCTGGAAATTCTGGGCATGAATAGGAGTCCGGTAGCACATCCGATCCAAGGCAATGTGAACAACCAAAATGCACCAACACCATACCAATACCATAATATCATCTGCCATGTCATCCAACCAATCAGCATCCAACCTGCAGCTAATGATGCAGCAAGCCACCAGCCTTTATATCTCACTTCTCCAGACCAAAAATCAAAAGCTCTCTCTTCACTATCTGAAATAGCTTTAATTCTCCGATTTTCTCTAATTCCAATACCTATCAAGACTGCAAAGAAAAGAAGTGTTATAATCCAGAAAAACACATATGACATGATCACCACCCCCAACCCATTTCAAGATTGACACATTCAGCTTCTAGTTCGAGCTTGTATCGCTTGAGTGAAGCAGACCTTCACGCACTCCGGGTCGCCTCCGCACAGGTCGCATATCACAGGGGGCCTTGGAATTCCCTTCTCCAAAGGGATATGACATCCATCAAACGGACAGCTATCCCGGCATATGTAACACCTTACACCCTGAGTTGAATTCTTACATTTGCTAAGATCTAACATAACAACCTTCTTTGTTTCATCCCATGATAATGCCCCTACTGGACATTCTCTCACGCAGGCACGGCAGTCACACTGAAAACATAAGAGAGGTACTGACACGGCCTCCTTGGACCACCTCCGTATGCGGATTCGCGATCTCTCTGGTCTAAAGTATCCTTCCTTTACAAAGGAACAAACAAACTCACACAACCTACAACCCGTACACTTCTCGGCTGTTACCTCAATCATACAATCACCTCAAGCGGGGAGGTAGTCAGCCAAATCAGCTATACCTAAAGCCTCAAGCCTAGATTTCGTTGGCCTACCTTCTTGGTCGTATCCACGAATCTCGTAGTATTCCCGCAGCATGTATTCAAAGTGCGATTTAGGCAGCACTTGTCCATCTGCCGCACCGCCTTTTAGCGGTTCACTGTAAATTCTTTCAGGAAGTACCTCATCCTTCCGGCTCATCCCTTCTCGAATATTGAAAATGCGTGTAACCGTTACAATTCGCTCACCTACGGTTCTCCAGTCTTTGACTTCGCTGAATCCGGTAGCAGCCTCTATTAATTTCGCCAACAGTTCCATGTCCATAAACAGAAAGTCACACGTTATTGCCGAAAACCGATAAGCCTGATAGTGTTGCTGATGAACCACTACTTGAGCTTTATTGTCCGGTTTTGAGCGGTCAAGCTTTACAGGATGGGCACCCAGCCAATACTCGCCCCATAGTTCAGCCCCTATCGGCCACGCCCTCAAATGACAAGCACCTCTGTCGGCTGTAGCGTATGCCAAACCCATTGAAGGAGCAGCTCGAGGCTCATATGCGGGAATTTCAAGTCCTTTTACATGCATTGCAAAGCGTTCTGAACCTTGTCCTATTTTCTTGGCCGCTACAGCAACCCCATCTGCTAGCACATCACCTAATCCTCTGCGATAGGCGATCTGCTTGAGTATAGCTGCTGCCCCCTCAGCATTCCCAAAACTCAAATTGATTCCTCCCGTATCTTTTTCAGTAATGATCCCTTTCTCAAAACACTCCATAGCCCAAGCTACAACGTTCCCCGCAGATATGGTATCCAATCCTAAGCGGTCGCAAAGGAGATTCAGATTAACTATTTCTGGGAAGGAATCTACATAACAATTGGGCCCTAGAAGAGCTGTGGTTTCATACTCCGGCCCCTCTAATCCTTCTGTATTAATTTTGACATAATGTCCGCAAGCACAGGGACATTGGGCACAAGCTTGTACTGAAATTCTATAAGGCTCAGCAGCTTTTACATTAACTTTTCCTACGTCGAATTCACCACTGGTAAAATTCTTGACGGGCAATCCACCCCATTCATAGCTCCAGTCAACAATTTCAGCAGTACCTCCACCCCCCTTCCATGATGTTGCGAACTGACTCTCTGGTGAATCTACCACTTGTTGAATGGCCTCTTCCACAACACGAGAAAACTCCTCAGGTCGACTTACTTCAACACCTTGAGTCCCACGAATCACAATACCCTTTAAGTTCTTCGACCCAAATACGGCACCTGCGCCTCCGCGGCCGTGGTGCCTGTAATATTCTGTATTGACGCAAGCAAATCTGACGAGATTCTCTCCTGCAGGTCCTATAACCATCACTTTAGCATCACGGTCTCCAACATCCTTCTTTAGCAGATCTTCAGCCTCGTGGCAGTTCCGTCCCCAAATACCCTCGGCATCTCTTATTTCTACCTCATCATCATATACGAAAATATATGATGGTTTAGAGGCTTTTCCCTCAATGATCATCATGTCATACCCTGCGAGCTTCAGTTCACAGCCAAACTGACCGCCTGCATAACTGTCAAGAAACAGTCCTGTTGCCGGTGATTTGGTGACAAGGACATATTTAGATGCACCTGGGGCAGTGGTTGCGCATAATGGACCAGTAGCTAAGATTATTTTATTGGAAGGAGACAAGGGATCAATTTTTGGGGGAAGCTCGCCCAGTAATGTCCTTGCGGCCAATCCCTTTCCTCCAACAAATTTCTTGGCCCATTCCCAGTTAAGTTCCTCAACCCAGAAAGCGTTATCAGACAAGTTAACCCGCAACACTTTACCTGTGTAGCCCATTATATCACGTCCTTGGTAAAGATTATTCCCCTTCTGGCAGAAAACCGATAGCTTCCATTACTGCACCACTGGGCCAGCTTAGCTCCTCTCTGGGTACGACCTCAAATCCCTTCTTGAGAACTTTAGCAACCTCTGCCACCCTTCTCCCAAGGAATCTCGCAGAAGTCAAACCCACATTGTCTTCAAGTATCGCTTTATCCTCTCCCTCCTCAGGTGCAAATTTTGGACGTGGGAATCCCTGAACTGCTGCAGCACCCAAGTAACAACCGGTACCCTCATAAGGTCTCTCGGGACCTACACCCACTATTATCATATCAAGCATTAGTAGCCATCGATGGATTTCTTGAATGGTGGCTTCTTGACCGCCGTGGCGATCGTATCCGATTACCGCAACTCCAGCCACCTTATTACGGACCGGAAAACCCAATGTCTCTAGTGCCAAGGTACGATCCATAACCATCTTGAGCTGGGCCGTAGGCCCATTGTAGTAAACGGGGGTTCCGATGATGATACCATCCGACTCCATCCATCGCCTGAAAATCTCATTGCAATCATCCTTGTATCCTGTACACAAATTCTCGTACGAGGGGTTTACAACGCAACTCCAGCAATTTATACACCCTCCTTTGATTTTCAGATCAGCAAGAGATATAAATTCCGTAGTCACGTTCGGAAGCTCAGCCGCTCCTTTGAGACATTCCTTCACCAAGATTTCCGTGTTGCCTTTGCGTGGACTCCCGGACAAACCCAATATTTTTACTTCTACCATCAAGCCACCTCCTACTACTCCCCCCCTTTTCATGATTTATTATTTCAAATCCTGTAATGGATTCATACTATAAAAATTTTTCGGCAATAGTTTTCCAGAGTATTAGCATTAAATCACATCCAGCAATAACTCATACACCATTCAGGAAGCAGTTTTTCAAAAATGCTTGATAAAAGTCTCCAAATCACCTAAATTGATTCCTTGTGAGGCCTTTTGTGAATATACTACTCTACAAACTCATCACGGGTCACCTATATTGGGTCCCTATAGGATATTTGATTACCCTTATCCATGATTACTGCATCTCCCTGCCTTGCTATTCTCCTTCTCTTCGGTTCATTCATTACTTCCTGAAAGATCTTAGCCTCATGCTTGTTGGCTGGATGCAGTAAGAACAGAAGAGACTTTAAAGAAGGATATTCTAAAACGAGAGTCAGTTTCATCCCTATAAACACTCCCTCCGCCGAATATCCCCACTTATAGTCCTTTCCTTCCAGATCTTTCTGCCTGACAGGTCTTCTGAAGTAATTGACGTCGACGCTTACATCAGTGCAGTCTACGATGAGCCTAGTGTTTCTTGCCCTTCTTTTGGTTGTAGAGTTGAGAATTCTGAGAATCATGGCTGTGAAGTCGTTTAAATCGAATCTGGAGAGGAAGGAGTAGATGTAATCCTCTTTAGGCACTTCACTTATTCCGAGGAACTCTCTAAGCTCTTTTCTTTGCTTTAGCTCGCTTACAACGTGAG
>Ga0180935_1014_pt1 | contig 19936 bp, 20 predicted proteins | sample Deesub1362A_J573_FD_124196 | JGI IMG/M metagenome (GOLD analysis project Ga0180935, IMG submission 124196) | Archaeoglobus sp. JdFR-31
ATGGTTAAGGTAAACTTAGACTTACCACCCGACACGACATTTTTGAGCGAGGTGCTTTACGAGGGTTTACTTTACTTAATAAATAGGGTGAGTGCTGAGATCAACTTCAAAGAGGTTCATTTCAATCCAGAATTTCTCTCTGGTGAATACAAAGAGCTTGATGATGGAAGAGTAGACAGGATTAGAATAACTATGGCTAGGAGGATCGACAACATAAATGCGAGAATTTTTGAGAAAATTGGTTTGACAGACATAAAAAGCAGAAAAACATACAATGATCTTCTAAAACTACTGAAGGAGAATGCTGATAGAATTAATTCAAAAGAGAATATTGATTTATCCATAAAAATTGCTAAAAAAGGTGTTTTAATGGATTTAAACGATAAAAAAGAAGGTATATCTGCTCCACAGCTTTTTAAGGTAGATAGATACACAGGACTTTCATCTCTTGATATGGACTACACTCCCCAACAACTAACACTCTACTTTTCAAAAGAGACCGCATTAATTGCTCTTCTCGGCATATATTCATCATATGTATCTTCTGCAAGACAGCAACAGCAGAATTATCATTACNTCCTTTTCTTCTCCCCCGACGAAATAGNGAAAATGCTTGCAGAAGGTAATCGAGACTTAATTGAATCTATGTTCATAGTGAAAGAAGAGGCTTCGAACGAGCTGAGAAGCATTATTGGAAAATATCCAATGAACGAGCTTATGATTATGGAGATCTCCATGAGTGTGAAGCTTCAAACATTGCTGAGTGAGCACAACCTCGATAAAATTTCACTCATACTGTTCAAAGTAGCTACCGAAGGGCATACCTACAAGATTTACGAGCAGATACCGATAACGGTTGTAACTGAGAGCCCATTTCGTAGAGCTATTAGAGGTTTCAGAGATCAAGAAAAATTTTTGAGTAATCTTGCTGAAGCTTTATCCCCAAATGGAGCTATACTCACAGCATTGTCAACACTGAACAAAAAGAACAAGTACGCTGAAGCTGATAACATCCTTAAAGCGGTTCAGAGTCTCTACAGATTTGTAATAATCGGTGATGTCCAAGGCTGGTTCGGATTCAACAGAGAGCTTATGAATGCCTATTCAAAGCTTGTCAACAGCTCAAAGCATACGGAGAGGAAAAGAGCGGAAAGATATAAGGGAATCTTAGCTAAGCTTGGATATGCTTAATGCAGTTCTTAATGCAGTTACCACCTACTTTTCCCTTCCCGGTGGAATAAAATGAGTCTGAGGGCATCATTCGACTATGTTATAAAAAAGTGGTTCGATGGGGTTAGCACCCGTCCCTTCTTGGAACACATAATCAGCGAACTGGAAAGAAACTGGAACTCCAGTGTTTTCGTGATTGAGGCACCAACAGGTTACGGAAAGTCAACCATATCTGCATCTCTCGCATATTTCTCCGAAAAGTACGAGTTCAAATGCATTCTATCATTCCCACTAAGAACTTTGCTCGAAGATCAGTTCTTTAAGTTCACATCACCAAAAAAAGAGATCATAGAAAAAAAGAAAATCGGTAAGAGATACATGCACAATCCGGAGTCAAGATACCTCATAAAACCTGTAACTTTCACAACAATCGACACCCTCTCCCTAACTCTATTCGGGATTCCACCAGAATACATCGATAAGGTCGTTGAAGAAAAAACTCTCGGACATTATTTATTCTCGTGGTCGTCTGTTGTTTTTTCCAATATNGTACTTGATGAAGTTCATCTCCTAACGGATACGACTAAATCCCTTAGTTTTTTGATGGCATTGATGGGGATAACCAAGAAATTTGATCAAAAACTGATACTAATGTCTGCAACGATTCCTAAGTCGCTAAAACAAATTATCCGCAAATACCACCCTAAAACAGTCTTTATAGATTTCAAACCTGAATTAGATTCGAATTTCTGCAAAAAGAGACTTAAGAAATCGTACAAATTCAGCATTGATGGCATAACAAAGGATGAGAAATTCACCAGGATAAGGGACTGGATTCTGAAAAGCGAATTCAGAAGAGTGATAGTGGTTTTCAATACTGTTAAGGAAGCTATGGAATTCTACGACCTAATAAAAGACATAATCAACATTTTCGATGGAAACATCTTGTTGATACACTCAAGATTTACCGAAAAGGATAGAGAAAAGAAGAATGAAGTTCTTCAAAAGATAAAAAATGCCGACAGATACCTCATCATATCCACACAAGTTATCGAAGCGGGAGTTGATATTTCCTCAAATCTTTTCATAACAGACATTGCTCCCGCAAACTCCCTGATCCAGAGACTTGGAAGGTTTCTGAGATACGATGACGAAAATGAGGGAGAGATAATTATCTGGTTCGAAACTGATGGTGAGAAGTTGATACAGAAAAACAGCTACTACAAAGTTTATGATCTTCAGCTCACGGAACGGACATTGAAATGGTTGATTCGACATGGAAATAAAACAAACTTCCATCTACCACATGGAGGGAAGTGTATTGGTTACAAAGAACTAATAGACAATGTTTATTCTGAAGATGACTTCAAAGTCGATGGAGAAACCATCAAAAAATTTGATGGAATATTTCTACACCTTGAAAATGCCTCCAAGATCGCGGTAAAGAGATTTTTTGAAATGGAAGGTAGCTTTGTCAGAGAAGGAATTCAGATCCCAGTTGTTACAGAGGACTTCGTTAATGTTAATCCAGATCACCTCTCTATCAAAGAAAGTGTTGTACCTGTATCCATCAAAGCTTTTATCAGGAGAGACGTCTTGGGTGTCTTGAAAAAAGAAAATGGAAAGATTGAATTCGTTAGAAAAGAGTACGATAGTTGGTTGAAGAATTTACTTGAATCCCCAAGAATTACCCCTGCTAAGCTTCTTGAATACATTTTCAAAAGAGATGTTATTGCCTTCGTGATAAAAGCTAAATACGACTCTACAACTGGATTGAGGTCTGATATCGATGAGTGAAGCCTATGCTTATCTCTACGGTGACAGAAAGCAAACTCTCAGAGAGCACATATATTCGTGCCTTGAAGCACTCGATAAAATCAAAAGCAGTAAAATATGGAACCTCGTGAAAAAGTTATGCGGTAGTTCCGCTGAACGCTATATTAAAATCGCCGTAATATTTCATGATTCAGGAAAAATACTCTATCAAAAGAATTTCAAAACTAAAAATGATGTGAAGTATCTCAGCTTTTACGGTCACGAAATTTATTCAACATATTTCATCAGTGAATTTTTAAACGCAAAAAGGAGAGCCATTGAAAATGTAAAACAACTCGATGTGCTCAGATTATTTAAGCTGGCTGTTATAGCATCGGTTTTGTATCACCACCATGCGATGGGGGTGAGANACAGGATTAAGAGGTTGAGTAAAATTAGTTACGAGAATGTTTTTGTCAAAGAGTTCGACAAACTCATTGAAGATTTATTGGAAAATCCAATCTTCCTCTCAGACATACTGAAAAATAAATCTGAAGGTCATTTGAGTCCAAACAATGTATCAAATGTAGTTTCCGATCTAAATAGAGAAATATGGATAGAATTCGTTAAAAGTAAAAAATTCAGAAAGACCATGCTACTTTTTACGAATATTCTACTCATAGCCGACTATATGGGTTCTCAAGATAGAGACGGAACAAAGACGGAGTTTGCAAAAGTTCTGGACGAATTTCTGGAACTATATTCCACATCTACACATCCTGCACCATAACAAACAACCTCACCATGGTGTGCAAAAACAACAAACCAAGAATGGTTAAACCAAAAAATCTGCCAACAAAGCAATGTTTATTTATCTACTTCTACGAACTTCCCATACCCAAGTGAAGTCTTAGCTCCAACTCCAAAGTCTTTCAAAACATTGATCAAAATTATCTTCAGCTTTTTAAGCAGTTTTTTAGAATCCAATTCTTCGATCAATGCAAATGCAAACCGGAATTCAATGTCTTCGGGAACCGTCAGGAAGAAGATTGGGGTTGGAGAGTGCCAATCTCCTGGAACTTCGCCCTGCTGATAGTAAGGTTGGTAGTGGGGGTTCATTATGTCGAGTTCGAGTATTGGGTTATTCCTTAGTTGATCTGGTGTCGGGAACGCGTCGAAGAAGATTACCAGCCCCTCCTGTTTTTGGGTTCCGAAGATTTCGACTAACTCTTTGACAGATACCGTTGTGACACCCACGTCTACATTCATGCTGTCCATTTTCTCTAGTTCGTCGAATTTTCTCTCGAAAAGTTCCTGGGTTACGGCAATAGCGAGATAATAGTCCTCCGGAACTTTTTCCGCGCTAATTTTCTCCCTTTTCGCGATTCTCTTCTTTACCTCCATTTTTATTTCCTCGAATTCTCTCAGAATTTCTTCTCCCCTCCTTTCCGCAAGAATGCTGAATGCGTAATGCTTCGCCACACCTTTCAAAGCTGATCCGGAAATGTAGGGAACCCCGTAGTTCCTATGAAGTCTAATGGAAGTCTCATAAACACTTTCGTCGCCCAAACCGATGATTAAGCGGGATTTTGTTTTTAAGTTTAGGATGAAATCTTCTGGATCTAAGCCACTCTCCCTAAGCTTAACCTCCCAAAGAGATTTCTGGAGGCTATAAAACCTTTCGTAGTCTGAGAGGGCTTCGGGAGACAGCAATATTCTGTATCCGAAAGTGTTCACTCTTGGTTTGAACAATCTGCTACCTTCTTTTTCTTCGGTAAACGGTACGAGCTTATCTAATTGGAGAGACAGATTGTCAATTTCATTCCAATATCTCTTGGTAATGTCTCTGAGGTATGCGGGAACGTAGAATTTAACCATTTTCATTCCTCCTTTTCAAGCATGGCATCAGCAAAGCGTTTCATCCAGCTGAGCAGAAACAGAGCTTCACGAGTCAGTTGTAAGACTCTTAAGATGTCGGCACTTTTGAGTATGAACTGCAGGGGATCTTCTCTGTTTGTTAGCCCTCTCCCACAGTTTGACCCCTCTGCAAGCCACTTTGAGATGTGATAAAACAAGTAAGCGTAAGCAACCCTCTCTGATTTATTTTCAAATTTATTTTCTTGTCCTGCTTTGTACTTTTCGATTTCCTTTCCGACCACTACATATGTTGTATTGTCCCTCATTTTCATCTTTGAAAGGTAGAAGGCAAGCGTTGCAGGTAGTCCGTTGGAGAGCATCATTATTGGCGCACTTTTGACGTATGTAGAGTACTTTTTCTGAACTTCTGGTGATTTATCTTCTTTTACTTCAGAAACAGCACTGAATGCGAACTTAGCCCTTTCGTGCTCCAGAACCTTCATGAGTCATCACCTTAAGTTTCACGAAACCTTTACCCACAGTCTCATTTCCGCCAACCTGAACGAATTTCCCACCAAAGCTCATGAGTTCCTTCACAATGTCTTTTGCTGTAGATAATCCATCAATAGTCCTTTTCGGCTTTCCAACCGCTATGACTGAATACAACAGCGTGTCGCTCGGCAGATACTCTTCGTACCAAAGAGCACCGCTGTCGACCGTTCCTGTCTCGGATTTAATTCTGAGTCTCGCAACGACTTCAGTAGCCGTCTGAACGAAGTTCGTGAAAACATCATTGTGTACAACTGCAATTTTACTTTTATCAATGCTGATAGGTGAAATCATGGATATAGTCTTCGTAAGACTTGATATATATTCGTCATCACCTTCTACGTTTAGAACTATATCCTCTATGACAATCTCTTTCTGGTTTATCTTTATTGATGAGTTCTCTGATACAACAGCACGGTCTTCATTTACAGGAGGTACTTCAAAGTCGTTAGCTACACCTAAAAACTCTAAATCTCTCTTCAATCTTTCAAGCACAAGTGGACAAGTAACATAGGCAAAAACACCCTTTAAACTCCTCACCGGAAACAGCAGAATTTTGGCATCTCCAACGCTTATTGCTCCAGCATGCTCATGTGCTCTGTCAGTTGGAGGTCCAAATATGATTTCTGTATTCCCCTTATTCTTCGAGAGCTTCTCGTAAGCCCGTCTCAAAACTCCCTTCAAGCTCTGCCCCCAGATCATCGGAAAGCCCGTGTGTCTCTCCCTCTGAATCGGCAGATCTATAACACTCAGCTCCGCTCCACTTCCAGCATGCACCGGAGTTATACTATATAATCCAAAAATAACTGCCTTTTCAAACATCTTAATCTCCTCCCTCTATTTCGTTCAACAGCTTTTCAAAAGCGAGTTTAATTTTCAGAATGTCTTTATCAACGGTCAGCCATACAACTTCCCAATCTACACCGAAATAAGTGTGTATCAACTTGTCCCTCATACCAGCGATCGCTCTCCAAGGGTTCTCCGGGTGCCTGATGTAATCCCCATCTGTTCTCATACTTAAACGACCTCTTTCAAAACTTGCTCTCTTATATTTGGTTTAAGTGTCCCTTTCATGATCAAATCGACCTTAACACCTAAGAACTCAATAAGGTAGTTTTCAAGCTCAATGAATTCGAGTAGCGTTGGAGTTTTCTCGAATCCTACCAACACGTCAACATCATTACTCCATTTTTGCTCTCCTCTAACGTATGATCCGAAGATGCCGATCTCTTTAACTTTGAATTTCTCTTTTACGTGACTTTTATGTTCAATTAATATCTTTCTGATATCCTTAATATCAACCATTCCTCCTCCCCCACATCGATTTAATTGACAATCCGGCAATCTCTTCAAGACCCTCATAAGAGAGCAGTACTTTCTCTCCATCAATTCTTACATGAATTCGATCACTGATCAGACCTGAATGAGCTATGAAGTTTCTTGGATCGATTTTTTCGTTCCTTACAAAGTTTTTATCTTCTGCAAAGTTGTAAATATCAAGATAAAGTAATCTTTCTCCATTTCTAAGCCTTTCTTTTATCTCTCCCTCTTTTTTATTTGCCCTTCTGACAACACCAGATATCAGCCTGACATCACGCTTGGTGATTATCTCCAAACGGGCGATTTTTTTGAACACTCGTTCGATTAAGTCTTCTAACACATCCATAGACACTTCATTTCTTGGTAAGTCTCTAAACAACTCATGTGATGAGTCAAAACATCTTACCAAGTAGCATAACTTTGATAACGTTTTGAAGTCTTTGGAAAAACTCTCGTTTCGTTTAACACTCCCGTTTTTGACTTCAATATTTTCAAAGAACCTTTTCAACTCGTTATCGATGGATGCTTTCAAGTCGTTTAGTCTTGGATAAAAAGTGGTAAAGACAAGTGGAAAACCATTAATCAACGAACTTATGAATGCCGAAAGCTTCGCATCTTCTACTTCGGAGTAAATGGGTTTCGGACGCACCAATCTGTCTTCGACAACCCTTATGCGAAGGATCGTTTCGGAAACGACAGTTTCTTTTTCTTCTTTCGAGAATCCCTGCGGATAAGGTTCCGAATTTAAAACGATGAATTTGCAGTCATTTACAAAGGCTGCGAGACCAAGAAGATTGTTTAAAGCCCTATATAAGAGGGTTGGCATAAAATTTATTCCATGGGTTAAATCAAGATAGATCTCCATGTTACTGGTGGGTAGCTCTCTCGATAGCTCGTAGAGGGAATAGTTGTAAAAATCGAGTATGTCTCCTTCAATTTTGATATTTTTGAATAATCCTACACCAGGTACTACAACGATCTTTAATTTCCCACTATTGATCATTCCCATCAAATTTGGACAGTCCGCAGCTAATTCATTTTCCAAAAACCACCTAACTCTACTCTCAACATCCTTTACCACATCCGAATAACTCGAGAACTTCTTTGCCTCCATATTTGATTTTCCTTTTATTTTGATGTTGGCAAGTGTGTCGAGGACAAATATTATCACTCTTTCAGGTCTCAAAGACTCTATCAAAATTGGTAATGTACTTGAGCTCTTCATTCTGTAGTTACCAAATTCGTAAGTTATTGGTTCCCATTGAATTGGGTTGCCCCACGGAGCTATCAGCACTCTCTCGACCATTCACCACACTCCCAGAAAACACAGCCCATAACCGAGTTTCGTCAGCTTTCCGAGTTTAATGTACGGCTTTTTGGTATTTAGCTTACCATCAAACTCGATAAAGTATACTGAGCCTGCAGGTATTGCATACCTTGTCGGTTTTGGCTTTTTTGCGACGTAATCCCAGCCACTAAAGGATAGAGGTTTTCCAGTGAGTGATGCCACGACCTCAACTTTTTTGACCTCTAATTTCTCTTCCAATTCACTCTCACTCAATTTTGAAGTGTATTTACCATTCTCAAAAATAGCTGGTGTAGAGAAGTACAATTTCACTCTACCGTTTTTATTTATCTCCTTTCTTATGTTGTTCCAATTCTCAGTTAAAGCTGCAAAGCATCCAAGCTCCAAATGCAGTTTTTCAAACCTCGCAAACCTCCCCTCTCCCCCAAGTCTCAGCATTCCGTGGTCAGCAAGCTCTGCGAGATTTTCATCAAGCCACACCGCAATACCAAAGCCATTTCGAAGTCTGAGCATTTCAGTTTGGTAGAAGTGTTTCTCTTTTGTAACCCTGCTTTCAGTTAATGCAATTCCAACCCTGCGCTCCAATACGAAAACGTCTTCTCTGCGAACCAAATTCTCTCTCCCAACTTCTTTTCCGGAGAGGTACTCGACAAGTCCGTCGAAACTCAAAAACCCGTTGAACGGTTTGAAGTGAATACTCTCTCCTTTAAAGATCGTTACGCCGATTCCACCAACTCTGTATGGCTCCACTTTCCGAAGAGTGTCGGTTATGTTTCTTGGACACTCACTTAAAATTTCTACTTCGTCATTCACTTTCCTGTAAAAGAAAGTGCCTAAAATCTCGAAACCGGGCTCTTCATTTCCGTAGCCAATGACATCTTTTACCGTCTTGGAATCATTGCTCAGGTAAATTGCCGACCTTATCGCTCCAGCTATTGTTTGCGGCAGTGGTAAAGTCGTCCTCGCAAGGTGATGCTCTATTCCAAACGGTTTCGACTCCCGAAACATCAGTACATCGCTGGGATCGATCAGCAGAATCACCTTTCATCACCCCTCTCGGCATCAAAAACGATCTTGACAAGAGACAGAAAACCCATCGCCTGTTTTTTGACGACGAAATCGTAAGCAGCATCACAGCCGCAAAAACCTGACGACTTTTTGAGTTCCCTGACTCTTCCTTTCCTAACAAGCTCGTTCACGAACTTCTGAAATTCGACTTGGTTGGAAATTCCGTTTATCTCTTCAAACTCAACTCTGACACCACTAACGCCGTTACTGAACAGTGATACGAAAAATCTGGCATCATCGTTTTCCTTCGCGTGTCTGGTAGCTTCGTACTTAACAATCTGCATTAACTCGTCTTCCCCGGGCAGTTTATTCACGACACTCATTAGGTCGTAAAGAACTCTTGGAGAGACCCTGTTTTCGGCAATTAGTTCTGCGATTGCTTTCACATAGCTGACAGTTTCGTAGTTCGCCACAGCCTCGTAGTAACTTCCACTCCTTTTCAAGAGCCCAACAGCAACCGAATTCCTTCCAAGATCTTTCGCTTTTTCGAGCAGAGATCTGGCTTTATCGAGCGCATCGTAAAGAGGATGCCTGTAGTGAACGATCAATATCCCAACACTTATCGTCCCTCCCAGCAGGATTTCCCAACCGCTCCATGATTTTGAGAATGTATCTGCGAGTTCAATAGCAGTATTAAGTGCGGTGTCAACCGGAAGAAGTGCCAGAACATCATCTCCTCCAGCGTATATGAGAGTTCCTCTATTACTTTCAACGATCTCGAAAACATGGTTCACAGCAAAGTTCATTACAGCCTTGCTTATCGCAGCATGTGCGGCAGGAGTAACAAGTCTTTTCACATTTTCAGCTTTGACTTTCAGATCGTCTCCGACTTTCTTCAGAACTTCAGGATGCAGGTAATTTGCTGTTGCGAGCAACTTGTCCCCGCTCAGCAGCTTACCCATCTCGTCGCCATCCATCACGAGGATAGCGTAGTACTTCGGCGGTTCCTCCTCTATTAGCCTGCTAATTTCTGAAAGCTTATCCCTAACTTCAGAAAGCAAACTTTCATCAATATTAACGCTATCCAAAGTCTTAAAGCCGAGTGTGTCGAGCAGAGATTTAGTATCCCGAAGGTTTTCGATGTAAAGGACCTCGTTGCTGAAATTCTTGTGGAGGTTCTTAAGAAAAACATCCGAATATGGCTGTTTTTTGAGTTGGTCTTCGACATTGGCGATCAATTTTTTGATTAGGCTCTTTAGTTCTTTTAGCTTCGCTTTGAGATTCTCATGTTTTTCAGTTGCTACACCTGATAGTAGCTTATCCAAATTCTTTTCATCACGTAGATGGTCGTAGATGTCTTTCCAAGCAATCCCAGCTTTCGTATTTTTGCACATAGCTACTTCGCTTACACTCTCCGTTTTTGGAACAATTTCTTTAGAATCGATTTTTTCAAAAAGTTCGAGTTCTCGAAGGAATTTTGGATAAAACCTTTTCACAAGACACATGGCACATAAGCGTTCATTCTCTCTCAAGTATCCAGGCAATTCTCTGTGGATTTTCTTCCACAGTTCTTTCATGAACTGCTCGCTCTCACCGCCTATCGCCAGATGTTCACCGCAGAGAGTGCACTTGAATCCTGAAGGCTCCGCTGGTTTTACAAACTTCGCAGACTTGATCGCGTTCAGTTCGAGCAGAATTTCGTAATAAAGGGAGTAGAGGTCGTACTTCGACGGTTTGTTGTCGCTTGCCTCAACTTTCTCCAGCATCTCAAGCCACCCAAGATTTTTCCTTTCGATGTCTTTCGGCAGGTTCAGACTTTTAACGAACTCTTTGAGCTTGGCGTATGCATCTTCCTTATCACCTGAGAGATCGATTTCTGGGACTTTCAGAAAGCTCAGAGTTGAGTTGAAGTGGCTGAGCAGAATTTCCCTGTGTAGCTCCTTTTTGTTGCTCCGATACTCAAGAACTTCTTTTAACTCGTTTTCGAGGGAGATTTTTCTTTTTTCGTCGCTACACTTTTCGATTTCTTCTTCCAGTTTCTTCGAAATTTTAGCCACGACACCATCCCAGACCTCGCTCCAGACCGAATCGAACAGCTCTTCAAGCATTCCGTTAACGTTTTCACTGACCTCTTTTTCTAGCTCGTCAAGTTCTCCTTCATTTTCTATGCCGACGATGGCGAAGAACTTGTTAGGGACTGTAGCTGCCGAGAGAGTCTTAGGCTCTGGTTTTGAATCATGTATTCCTTTCGAGAAAATCCAGGCACGGAAAAAGGGATTACTCCTCAAGTGGGGGTAAATCACAGCATCTGGACCAAATTTTTCAACGATTGCGCAAATCGCGCTGAAGGTCAAAGCTGCGAGGATGTGACTTGCTGCCCACAGATCCTTTTCTTTTCTCGAATTCGCTATGAACTTCTGGACGGGGTTTAACTTGAAAAGCAAAAGTACGGGCTTTCTACCATTGCACTCTGCACCGTAAATAGCAGAAGTCGCATCGGCGTGATCAAAAAGCGTATGGTCCGGGCTGAGGGTGTAAGCTGGAAGGTTAACGAACTCTTCAGCGAAACTTTCTGAAAACTCCGATTTTAGTGCATTTTTGAGTTCATCCTCGTAAAATGTCCAGATTCTCAGATAATCCTCTTTACTTCCACCGGACTTTACCAGCTTACTGAAAGTTTCCTTCTCAACCTCCAAAATTCTGTCGAGTAGACTGTAAAACTTCTTTTCGTAATCGTCTCTCTCTGACTCCCTAACATTTATGACTGGCTTGTCAACTTCTGGAAGAGATTCAGCTATTACGCAGAACTCCTTGACCTCTCCAGTCACCGGATGTCTGATCACAGGGTAGCCGATGTATTCGTACTTCTCTGTGTCGTGGACTTTATCGAAGGTTGATCTGAGCTCTTTTCCGTCTTTTGACTTTTCGAGATCTATTCTCTGGAGAGAAGACGCCTGAGTGTCTGCAGTTTTTATTTTTCTTTTTATACTTTTGCTTGGCATCAAATTTCCAAGAATTTCTTTTATTCTTCTCTTTTCATGAGTTTTTAGCTCGAACACCTTGTCAGGAGGATCGTGAAGGAATGCTCGGATCTTGTTTTTCCAGAATTCATCTGAGTTCATTTGAACACCTCCAAAGATCCAAAAATTTGCTCCTCGTTTAATTCAATTCCTAATTGGTGTATTAATCCCCAATTAACACTATCTACCTTAGGATGAAATTGTTTCGTTCTAAATTTTACGATTCTAAGATATTGCTCGTTGCCGATTTCAATAATCCCTACGATAATTGGCGAAGCTCTTCTATCCGTTATTGCGAGTAATGTAATCCACCTATTTCTAATTCTTTTTCTGACTACGAAAGGAAGACCAAAGACCATTCTCGATTTTTTACGATTAACATCTCTATTGATCCTTCTCCTAAATTCCGAATATTTTTCTTCAAACATCTTGAGTAGACTTTCAGAATTGCTTTTATCTCCTTTAGCCCTTACAATACCAATACTTGAACTGATCTCACTTAAAACAGGATACGAGCAGATTTCATACTTTTTAGCTCTTTTTAGCAAATTACCAACATTTTCTATTGCATTTTCTATTGATATCTTAAATTCATCCCTTGTTTTAAAAGTAGTTCGTATTCCTAAATACTTTTCTAAATCGATTTTTCGTCCATTTACTCTAATTGCGGTGTCAGTAATTTTTAAACAACCCATTCCCCTTCTGTTCCTAAATCCAATACCGCCTAACGTAAGCAAAGTCCAAAGAGAAAGTAATGACAATTTAAACGCTTTTTCATCGTAACTAGTCAACACTATTTTAAATTTTGTTTTTGGAGGATAAAAATATATATTTTCATAATTTAGCGCGGTATTGATTTTATCAACATTTCCTTTGTAAATCACTTGAAATTCTTTTATTAGCTCATCGGCATACATTTTAATCGGAAAGAATAGATATGGCAAAGGTAAAATCATGGATTTTTCATTAAGTATGGGTTTAATTTTGCCTCTTTTGTCTTTTGTAACCTTATTTATTAATCTGTGCTTGGTTCCTTTTATATCGGATATTTCGACAATAACTCCACTCTTTCTTCCCGTACTCCCAAAAACGTACTCCTCAGCTTTCCTCAACCCCTCAACGTCATCGCCGAAATAGCTCCCAGCTAAAGCCCTGAACCACCACCTCATCAATCCCTTGATCGATGATGCCCGAATTTCAGCTCTACTCTGATCAGCACCTCCCATAAATATAGGTGTTATAGCCTCAAATTCAAACTCAGATTCAAACATCGATAATGACTTCATGTGAAAATTAATAAATTTTTTGATAGTGATATATTAATGATGCGAATAGTATGGATTAAATACGAAGAGATTTTTAAATAAATTACATGAGATTCTCACTTAAACTAACAAAACTAAAAGCAACCCTGAATTTTCCCCGATATAGCCTACCCTACTGGCTCGGAAACAAATTCAGAGGAGGGTTCGGAAGTGTATTGCTCAGAGCAGTATGTAGTTATCTAAAGCCAAAATGCAAAAACTGCTCAAGCAAAGAGGACTGCTTATACTATGCCCTCTACATAAGAGACAGGCAGAAAAGGGGAAAAAGTCAGCCTGTTCGTCCAATAGTCTTCATACCACCATTTTTCGGTGAGAAGACGGAGGAAATAGGGAACAGGGTGGAAGGTAAAGGAGAACTTACAATTGAAATAAATGTCTTTGGAGATTACATCAGGTATCTGCCTCACATCATTTACGGACTGAGATTCTTGGGTAAAGTCGGATTGAACAGGGAAAGCAAATACGAGTTAGATAGAATAGTGGATTGCCTCTCGGGTAGAGACGTTTACGATGGTGAGAGTGTAAAAGTTAATGCAATCAAACCAGTAGATCTCGGAAACTGGAGCGAAATGAGACCAAAACACTTGATGCACAAAACCCATGTACTACCTAAAACGATAGAAATACACTTCCACACACCCATAGAGGCGAAAACCCCAATAAATCTCCCATATCTCATTCATATGGTTCGCAGAAGGCTCATCCTGTATGTGAACGAGTACGGAAACGGCGATGTTCCCGAATACACATGCGATTCCGAAATCCTCGATTCAATTTGGAGAAACCACAAACTCATTCACTACTCAAAAAGGCAGGGAAGGAGAGTATTCTACGGTATCACGGGAAAAGCAAGATATATCGTTACAGACGCTGATGAAAATGCCCTCAAGATCTTAACCATTGGTGAGCACATAGGAGCTGGCGCGAAATCAAGTTTTGGAATGGGATTCTTTAAGATCATCTAACTTCGTAAGAACGATGTATATTGACGATACATAATATAATATATTACATATCACCAAATCTTTCTAAGCATCCCTTCCTCCTGAAGAGTTTTTTGTAACAGAGCATGCGGGGGGAGGGATTTGAACCCTCGGACCCCTACGGGACTAGACCCTCAATCTAGCGCCTTTTCCTGACTCGGCAACCCCCGCTTAGGCTGATTTAATACTTTTTCTAACCCTTAGGTTTATGAAGATTTTGGTGGTTATGATAGGATGAGGCAACAGAGCAATTTAAATTTTCTATTTTTCTCAGCACTCTTCCCCGTACTTTCTTAGTTTTTCTCAGTACTTTAAAACCAAATTATGAAATGCAATTTTGAGTGCCCAAACACCAGTGTCCAATAATTTATATATCTTCACCGCATAATAATCTTCAAATGGCTGGAGAAAATGGTTTATCTTTTACAGAATTCTCAAAATTTTGCAGTGAACTTGAAAAGATATCCTCAACCCTTGAGTTAACAGCAAAAATCTCGGAGTTCCTGCAAAGATTGAGGGATGATGACATCTACAATTTCTGCCTCTTCATAACCGGAAAGATATACCCACAATGGGATGAGAGAGAAGTTGGAGTTGGAGTTGGGCTCATATACGAAGCTCTAAGGTTAACAACCGGGCTTAAAAGAAACAAAATAGAGGAATATGTGCGAGATACCGGAGACCTCGGTTTAGCTTCTGAACTGGCATTGAAAAGAAAGTTACAGACATCTCTATTCACAGAAGAGCTTACACTTTCCTACCTAAGATATGTTTTCGACTCAATGAGCTCATTAAGTGGCGAAAAAAGTCAGAAAAAAAAGATACGAATGCTCGTAGACCTGTTCTCATCTGCAAGTCCCATCGAGGCGAGATATCTAACAAGATTGCTTCTCGGTGAGATGAGGTTGGGTGTTGGAGAAGGAATATTACGGGATGCCATAGCAAAGGCATTTGGAGTTGATTCATCAATAGTTGAAAGAGCATATATGGTGACGAACGACTTCGGAAAGGTTGCGATTATCGCAAAAAAAGAGGGTGAGGACGGTTTGAGGAAGTTGAAGATAACTCCTCATACGCCCGTTAGAATGATGTTAGCTCAGGTCGCTGAAAGTCCTGAGTCCGCTATCAACGACATCGGAGAATCCGCAGTGGAGTGGAAATTCGACGGTACCAGAGTCCAGATTCACTACGCCGATGGAAAGGTTACTATCTTCTCAAGGAGACTTGAGAATGTGACTCACGCTCTTCCAGATGTTGTTGAGATGGTGAAGAAGAGCGTTGAAAGTGGAGTGATCTTAGACGGTGAGGCTGTAGCCATGAAAGATGGAAAACCTCTTCCGTTCCAGCACATTCTCCAGAGATTCAGAAGAAAACACGATGTTGCAAAGGCAATGGAAAAAACTCCAATCGAGGTCAATCTCTTCGACATCCTATACTGCAAAAACCGAACCTCAGATGCGGGGGAAGTTATCGACCTGCCATATACCGAAAGGAGAAGATTGCTGGAGCTGGTTGTAAAATCGAATAATGGAATAAGAATTGCCAAGAGCCACCTCACATCCGACCCTAATGAGGTAAGACGAATTTTTGAAAATGCAATAAACGCGGGACATGAAGGGGTGATGCTTAAAAAACCCGATTCGCCATACATACCGGGAAAAAGAGGAAAGAACTGGTTGAAGTTGAAAGAAGTCATGGAGACACTCGATTTAGTTGTTGTAGGCGGAGAATGGGGAGAGGGGAAAAGAAGCCACCTTATAAGTTCATTTACCCTAGCATGCATAGATGAAAACCAAGAACTGATCCCAGTCGGAAGGGTTGCTACCGGATTTACAGAGGAAGATTTAGAGGAGTTAACAGAATTGCTTAAACCAGATATAGAGGTAGAAGAAGGAAAAAAAATAGTATTTCGGCCAAAATATGTCTTTGAAGTCGCTTATCAGGAGATACAAAAAAGTCCAAAGTACGAAAGTGGCTATGCCTTGAGGTTTCCAAGGTTCGTCAGATTGAGAGATGATAAAGACATACACGAAGCCGACACCATTGAGAGGATATCCAAGCTGTACGAGAGCCAGTTTTCAAGCAATAGATAGGCGGAAGAACGAGGTAGTGGTAAGGGGCAAAATAGGTAGTAAGCTAAAATTAAAGCACAGCTAAATATCAAGCCGATCAATTCAGTCGAAGATTCTCCTAATCAGCCACTCTGAATTAAACTTCACCAAATCTCCATACTCCTGTCCAGTACCAACGAACAAAACTGGTTTGTTCGTTACATAGCTTATTGAGATTGCTGTTCCTCCCTTAGGATCTGCATCAAGCTTGGTGAGAATACTCCCATCTATGCCCACCGCCTCGTTGAACATTCTCGCCCTTTCAACAGCATCATTCCCAGCAAGACTTTCGTCAACAAAAATCGTTAAATCGGGTTTGGTTACCCTCTTTATTTTACCGAGCTGATCTATCAAATTCTTCTTAGTATGCATTCTCCCTGCGGTATCTGAAAGGACAAAATCTATATCTCTTGCAGAAGCGTGCTTTATCGCATCATAGATGACTGCTGATGGATCTGCTCCAGCTTTGTGTTTTATTAGCTTTACACCGAGTCTATTTGCATGTTCTTCAAGCTGTTCTATGGCTCCCGCTCTGAATGTGTCACCTGCTGCCATAACAACAGTATAACCATCATCCATCAACTTCTTGGCAATCTTTGCTATCGTTGTTGTTTTACCGGTTCCGTTAACTCCCACAAAAATGATGTTTGACGGTTTATTCACATTCCTCACGAACTCATCAAAATCAAAGTAATTCTTATCGAGTATGTCCTTCAATATCAGCCTCAACTCATCTATCACAACATCAGAAAGCTTTACTCCGATTTTTTTCCTTTTGCCTATGAGGTTTTCCTTTAACTTCTGAGAAATTTCTTCAACCACATCAAACGCTACATCACTCTCAAGAAGAGCTATCTCGAGCTCAGGAAGGATGTTATCGAGCTTCCCCTCATCTATGACTATTTCCCTTTCGAGAACGAGTGCGGTGAGTTTATCTTTCAATCCGATTTTCCTTTCGTCTTTGCCTTTTTCTTCTACACCTATGTCCCCCTCGCTCTTTTTATATTCCTTCTCTATCTCCTCCACCGCGGTTTTATCCACTTTCTTCCTGAACCCTTGAAGCTTCTCCTTGAGAGACTTAAACATAGTAAACCCTCTACCAATGAAATACCTACTTTCCAACACCCTACTCTTTCTTAGACATCTTCGCTATTTCAGACTGTATCTTTTTTGCCTCACTATATATTCTCTCCAAAAGTTGTGTATGCTGTTCTTTACTCTCCTGTACCTTTTCCTTTCTTTTTCTTAGAATCTCCAAGACATCCTTAACCTCTCTCTCAACGATGACCCCTGCCCCAACATCAACAAGCATCTTCTTCGACTCTTTAACATCAACATATGCAAAAACACCGGAACCGAGGTTCATAAGTGCATCCACACTATCGTCAAGACTTTCAAAATATTCAAGCGTTTCAATTGTTTTATCAATCTCAGACTCGAGGACATCTATCTCAAAAATTCTCCTTTGAACGGTCTCAGCTTCGCCTTGAAGCTGTTGTAGAATAAGGAGCTTTTCTTGAAGCTCCCTATTTATCTCCTCAGACATCAACTCACCTCATCAACAGGTTTTACTTCCTCAATCTTTATAAGATTTCTTTTAACTTTATGATGGCTACCTATAAGAGACAAAACCTTTTCTCTGGCAAATCTCTCGTTGTGGGCAGATACAACTTTCTTGAATGTTCTCCACTCATCTCCATTCCTAAATCTACCCCTTATCTCAAAATCCATAACTACTCACCTCCTTAAAGGAAGTTTAATGCGGATTCAATTACACCGAGTTCGAACCCAGTTGTGTCCCTCCCAGCGATATAGCCCTTGGAGTTCGCCACGATACCAGCTCCAACCATATCGCTTCCAAAGTTAACTGTCCCCTTTTCTGCTTCAACCCTCATTAGCTTTTTTAGCCTTTCCATTTCCCAATCGGTTGTGTTCGGATTTACCACCCCTCCTTTGTTAGTCACAACCCCCGCCATACCAACCGTTTTTATTCCACCTATGGTTCCGGTTGCAACTTCAACATCCAAAAACTCGGATATGGTGTGAATTATGTTTTTGTCAATCTCCGGGTGGGCAATGGCTCCAAAGTCGTTGGCGATTACATTGTTACCCAAGCAAGTCATGTTCGTCTCCACAACTTGGACATCGAAAATCCTGCTTAGGATTTCAATTTCCTTTTTCCTGATGTGATGGCACACTATAACACCCTTGGAGTTTGCACACGCCATTGCTCCAACCAGCTCAGATCCAGCGATGGTTGTTTGTACAACATCCACATCAAGTTCTTCCCTTACAATATCTGCAACTTCTCTATCTCTCACACCAATAACCGCGGACTCTTCTGTAACCCGGATGTAAAGTCCTATCAAAGGTACACCGTGAACAGATAGCAGCTGAGCCATTTTAATCGCAATCAAAATAAAATAGAATTACTGGGCTATTTCCACTTCCACTACTCCATCATCAAATTTTACCGCCCTAACCTTTATTTTACCCGGTGGTTTCTGTGCACCCCTCTCCCAGAGCTTTTCGTTGAGTTTTGTGTCCAGCTTTATGTTCTCGAGATCTGCCTTCATGTGTCTTGCGAGAAACTTCCTCAGATATGTAACCGACTTCTTCGTCCTGAGCCATCTCGGATACTTCTTAACCTTCTGTCTGAGCCTTATCGAATACACTCTCTCCAGCACGATCTTAGCCATAATGATCACCTACACCTTAAGCTTCGTTGATCTCCAGTGCCTTCTTTTCGGACTGCCAAATACCCTCCTCTTCGTTCTCATGGCAACCCATACGGGTGCTCTTCTGTTCTGCTTGTTGAATTTTGCAAGCCTGAATTTCACACCTGCTGTCTTTTTACCCATCCATAACACCTCTGTAACGATTTTATTGATCTTATATTTACTTATCCACTTATATACCACCAAGCTACCGGATTTATTATCAGGTTGAGTGAAATTGAGTCTTAAATTTACTTCCGAATTATTTTTGTTTCTCTCTTTTTCGGGAGTGCTCTTTTTAAGATTTCTTTAAGCATCTCGTCAGTGATCTTTTGTCTTAGCCTACCGCTCTGTGCAAGGACGATAAGTTGATTCTCGATGGACTCCGATATTTCCGGATGTGCTAGTTTTATTCTTGCAAGCCTCTCTCTGGCTTCCGGTTCCAGTATCATCCTCAATATGGCTTTTTTCTGTGCTTCTATCTCTTTTTGCATTTCCTGCTGTCTTCTAAGCTCCTCTATTTCTCTCTCCCTCTGTGCTTGAAGTTCTGCCAGTTTTTTTCTTCTGATCTCCTCAAGTTCATCCATTTCGATCACCCATCCTCTGGAGAAATATCAAATTTTAAAGCCTTCATTTTAGTACTTCTCCAGAGCGGGAATTTTTTCAACAAGCTGGCTTTTGAGTTCGGTTGCACACTTATCGAGGAATGATCTTCCCTTAGAGGTTACAACCCTCCCACCATCTTTCTTTTCCACGAATCCAGCAGATTCGAGCTGTTGCAAGGCTTTTCTTATTATCGCACCACTTCCCTTTCT
>Ga0180935_1022_pt1 | contig 19492 bp, 30 predicted proteins | sample Deesub1362A_J573_FD_124196 | JGI IMG/M metagenome (GOLD analysis project Ga0180935, IMG submission 124196) | Archaeoglobus sp. JdFR-31
CCGGACTTTTCAACGTAGTTTTCAAGGGGGATTGGGGACTGGCCATCAGGGGTGAACACCTTCTGAAGTTCGAGGTCCACGTAGCCGATCCAGGAGACAAGCACATCGGCAACCTTGCCGCAGCCTCTGAAAGGAGTTATCCAGTCTCTTGTGACTCTGCTGTCTCTGTTCTTTTCCCTCAGGTGCTTTCTCAGGGTGTAGACTATGCCGTTTTCCAGCAGGAAGCTCAGGACGGTTTCATTTTTGAAGTACATGACCATCCATCTCACCTTCCCGAATCAACAAAAGAACAGACTCCAGAACCTTCGAAATAGTCGCTAAAATCCGGGCATACTCTTTTTTATCTACTGCTCTCCTCTTCCACAACCACTCAAACCTATCACTGTTTGCTTCTACGAAGTAATCGTATGCCATAGCAACTGCTTCTCTGTGGGCCCTGATTCCTGCCAATCCGTACCTGATGTTTTCAGCCAGCTTAAGCCTCTCAGCGAAAGTGCCCATCAGCTTCTTCAGCTGCTTGTATTCCTTTGTCCTCCTGTCTTCAAGTTTAAATCTGAAGTCTGCCCATTCCTTTAGCAGCTCCCTTTCCTTTACAGTCGTTTCATAGTTGTAGTCATCAAGCAGAAATGCTTCACAAGTCTCAGCTTCCGATGATGATATGTACAGGCTGAAGTCGCCCTCAAGCCTGCCAAGCAAACAGAAACCTCTTCGCCTGATTTCTGAAAAATCCCCGTCCTTTCTAACTCTTATAAAAAATCTGCATGCTCTGCAATCTCTTTTCTTCTGCATCTCATAAGTGCTGTAAACTCCACTCGCAACAATATCGTCGAACAAGACAGTTACGGTCAAGCTTCCACCTCCTCAAAATCTAAAATCGGCATCTGCCCCTCTTCTCTGAGATATATCGCCTCAGCGAGCCTGTAGCTCATCAGCGGAGGGACGGCGTTGCCTATCTGCTCGTACTGCTCTTTCAGAGTACCTGCGAGATAGTAATCGAGAGGGAAGGTCTGCACAAGCTTCGCCTCGGGAATCAGGCTCTTTCTCCTGAAAACATCTGCAAGGCGGGCCATCTGCCTCGGTCCACCTCTCCCCTTCCATTCAGTCGCCATGACAGTCGGAAAAACGACATCCACCGGATTTCTGGCAGGTTCTGGGAAAATTCCTGAAAAAAGCCTCTTCCTGATCTGGGGTACTCCGAAGTCGCACATCCTGTAGATCTTGGTTCTGAAACCCAGGTTAGTGTAAGGAAATGCTCTGAACAGGCTCATCGGAAGGAAATCCTTGACGAGGGGCACGTTCTCCATAATCACATACTTCGGATTCTTCTCAACCACGATGTCCCAGAACCACTGAATCAGGGATGTGTCGAACTTCTTGTTCAGGTTGGCAACGCTGAACTCCTGACACGGCGGGCCACCGATGATGATGTCAGCATCGGGTATGTCGTCAGCCGTCAGGCTCAGCGCATCCTCGCATACCACCTCGACATCGGGAAAGTTGGCTTGATAGCTCTCGCATGCGGTTTTCCAGTTGTCGAGGGCGTAGATTATCTCGAATCCTGCGTAGTCGAAGCCGAGGCTGAAGCCACCGCAGCCGCAGAAGAGGTCAATTACCGTGAGGGTCAAGGAGAACCACCTCCAGAAATTTCACTCCTTAGAAAAACCTCCAGATCACTCTGAACGAAAGTCAAAGTGAGCCACCTCTCAAAGGTTCAAACAATTCGCAAGCAAAATAGACATTCTTCACTTCTTTGAGCCCCAACGGCCTTCGTGGGTCGTCACTCTTATTAATGAGGCAGTATCCTTCCCACACTCCATAGCCTTTCTCCGAGGTGCCCAAAAATACAGTCTCACAAAAATACTTACAATCCCCACACCGATTGGTCAAGGAGGACCACCTCCCGGATCCGGAACATCTCCAAAAACAGACCTGAACTCCTGGAGCTTGGATTCCAGGCTGTCCATGCGGAGCCAGAGGGCGGCCATGGTCTGCAGGGCGGTGTTGATTTCACGGATGTGCTTGCCGTTGCCTTCGAGTATGAGCTGCTGGAGCTCCTCACGCATGCTGGTGACGAGGGTTTTCAGGCTCTCGAACTCGTTCTCGATCCTGCTGATGCGGGATTCCAGGCTTCGCATTCCCGATTTTATGATGTCGGCTATGGTCTGGGTGGAGTAGCCTCCTGCTGCGACGGTGGCAAGCTTGGAGATTGTCTGTTCGATGGACGAGAGTTTGTGATCGTATTCGCCGTTGAGGAGCTTTGCGAAGCGGTCCACCTTCTCCAGTTTGGTGCCAACGTATTCGATGTGGTTCTGGGGGACTCCATCTTCGTCGGGGGAACTGTCCACCTGCAGGTAGTCATCGTCTCCCAGATTGGCCCTCAGCGTTCCACCGACTTCGTGCTGGATTTCCTGGCTGATTGGGTGGTTGATGGCCCAGTGGGGCTTCCCAGCATAATCCCAGAGGTCCCAGTAGATGTCAACTATGATGCCGGTTTGCTCCATCCAGCGTGAGAAGTACTCTGACAGGATTTTCTCAGCTTTGAGGACTGCCTCAGCTACGGCTGAGTTTGGTTTTAGGGTGCCAGGGATTCTTATGCCTTTGACTACGAGGGTGGAGGGGTTGCTGCTGATCTCGTAGCCATTGAACTTTACTGCGAAGAAGACCCAGTTGTTCATCTTTGCAAAGCGGCCCCTCTTGCATTTGCACCTTCCCGGATGTTTGAACTTCTCCTGGAACTTCGGACAGCTATGGCATGCAAGGCGTGGCTGATGCGGGTGTGGCAGGTTGATGGATGGATCGGAGCCAAAACTGGAAACACCAGCCGAGTCGGAGGTAACATCCTTGACGCGGTACTGGAACTTTATGCCGATGTGATGGACATCTAATAGACATCTGGCTGGCTTCTCCAGGGGAGAGGGGGGAGATTGCTGGGAGACCTTGGCCTCGTCCCCTCCGAGACCATTTTTATCATTCTTCTTTATCCCAAATATTCTGGAGCGAACAGCCTTTACGAGAGCGTCATTGAGCCTATACCTTATCGGCTTTAGAGTCAGGGGGATGACTAATTTTGACTCTACAAGCTTCTTCACCCTCACGCTTATCGTCTTTCTGCTGAGGTTCAGTATTCTTGCCACCTCTGCCTGATGCTTGCCCTGCTGGAGGTAGTGGATTATCCAGCAGTCCGTTTCATCGAGATCTTCAAGGAGAGTGTAGATGGTGAGGGTATCCTGTTTGGTTGCTTTGTAGGGTACGACCTTCGAGGTGTCGGAAACACATGTAGATGTTACCCTGCCATTCTCGAAGGTTTTTATCTGGTTGTCTGATGATTTACCATTTCCTTCATTTCCGCCATCAAGGGCGGATTTATGTTTCTCTGGAGTAACATTATGGTGAGTAACATTTATATATGAGACCCCTTCAGGGTAACATCCTCCGAGGGGTGAGGGTAACGCCTCCGAGAAAAATTTTTTAGAAGACTGATTTTGACCATCGGGGCCGTTTCCTTCGGAATTTGGGGTAACATCTTCAACAACTATTACAGGATTATTGTGAATATGAGAGGTAACATGGGTAACATCTCCCGAGGCGTTACGCTGATGGAGCTGATGAAATACAAAACAGCGAGGGCATTCAACTTCCTTCTTCTTATCACAAATCCTGCAAATCTCCTTGAGAGATTCGATGTCGTCTAAATCAAGAAAGTCGGCTAAGCTTTTGCCCAAAACCTCCGAAGCGGACCTGAAAGAAAAGAGGTTGATGGACATGCTACGCTTTGATTTTTATTTCGACCCTGCCCGTTTGTTTAAGGAGTTTGAGGATCTCTGAAAGTCTCTCGTCGAGGTTGCGTTTTCCGTAACGCTGCTGGACTATAATGGTGAGCTGGACGAAGGTTACCTTACCCGTTTTCCTCAATTCCTGGACGATCTGCCACTCCTTAGTCTGAGCTATCGACTTGCACTGCTGGCTGCAAAAACGTTCCTGATGGGGTTTCAGCTCACCTCCGCAAACCTCGCAGTGTCTCATGTCTCCTTCAGGTTTCGGCTCTGACTTCTTCCTCCAGTTCGTCCAGCTCTTTCAGGAGCTTGTCAATCTGGTTCATGTACTCCTCTATGACCTCTTCAACGTCGAAAGGTGCCTTCTTTCCGCACTTTGGGCAGGTGAGGACAACTTTCTGAGACATGCTACCCCTCCAGCCTAACGATGTTTCCGCACTGACAGCAGATGGCTGATGTGCCAGCCACTTCGAAGCAGCCGATGTTGCCGCAGCAGGAGCATGAGATCAAAGTATCACCTCAGCCTGCTCTATCATCCTCATGCGCTCTTCTGCCGAGAATTCGCTCAAGCTCTTTCAGTTCCTTCAGACACTCTTCAAAATAGCCAACAACCACCAAACATCACCCCACTATTCCGGTTCTATCCTCGGAGCCACATAGAAGACAACCATCGGCGGTTCCGCTTCGAGGCAGACCGGAAGGTTGTCGCCGAGTCGTATGGTCAGGTTCTCAAACTTGGAGAGATGTTTGGAGATGGCTTTGAGGTATTCGAGGGTGAAACGGGATTCGGCGCTGTTGCCGCTGACAGAAACGAATGGTTCGGAGTAGCTGAAGGAGATCCTGTCAACGTCGCCCTCAGCGGTGATTAAGAATACGGAGTCCTTGACCTGCAATTTTGCGATGTCGGAGATCTTATCGCACATGGCGATGGCCTTCGCGAAGTTCTCGGGCTCTATCATGACGCTGGCGGAGAGGGAGAGGTCGGGGACTTTGGGCTCCTGCCTTATGGCCGACGGGTCGATGACGGTGCAGCAGTAGCTGACCGCGTCGTACTCTATCGTTATTTCCTCGGTGTTTCCTTCGATTTTGACTGTAGCATCTTTTTTCAGACTGCTTGCACTCTTCACGAACTCGTAAAGCCTGTCTATGTCCACTCCGATTGTTGTTGGCTCTTCAATCCTGTATCTGTCAAAATCCGACTTATCCAGCTCCACATGGACGAGGTACACATTGGTGGGGTCGACTGCAGTTATTCTGATGCCATCCTCACCCACGTGCACTTTCGCTTCATCCACAACAACCTTCACGGCTCCCAAAACCTTCTTCAAGTCCTCCGAATTTATGGAGAGGGAGAATTCAGCCATCTAAACCACCTCAAAACCTGCATTAACCCTCCTCAAGACATTCAACGTGAGCATACTGAATCGCATAGCCAAAACCAACAAACTTGCGTCGTTTCACGTACTTCTGCCATCTGAGAATCGGTTTTTCACATATGCCGCAGGAGTACTTCAGCCGTCTCTTAGCAACTTTTACTGCACTCGATTCGATTCTGAAAAGCTGCAATTCTCGTCTTGCGTTTTCCTTGCTGTAGCTTCCGCCCATCATCAAGCATCAGCCTCCTTTAAATTCCTTCTACATTGGAGTACAAAGCCAGTTAGAGCCGTTACAAGTCCAAAGAACCAGATATACCGTGAATCTGGAATGAACCATGTTAGTATTACTCCTGACGATATTCCCAAACCAAACCACACAACACTCCAGCTCATCTCTCTAAACCACCACCATACGGGGCTTTTTCTTAACCTCAACAGCTGGCTCCCTCTTTGCGTAGTACTCCCTCAGCCTGCGAACCTGCTCCTTGGAGCAGCCAGGAAAAGCGAGTTCGATGAGTTTCTCGTAGACGGTGCCGACGAGGGGATCGTCGCTGTAATCGTCGAGGAAGGCGCCGAACCTGGGATGGAGGAGAACATCTTTGAGGGCGGCCCTAGCCTTTGGGTGGTTGAGGGGGAGCTCTGGCATTAGGCATCAGCCTCCTTCAATCTGTGATAGACTGCTTCTAATCTCCTCATCGAAGCATACATTCTGAGAAATGGGCAAACAAAGCCATCATCTCTTTCTCCAATGCAAAGCCCTTCTCTATGGCAGAGGTCATCTTTTACACAGTAGAAGTTTGTTGGAGACAGATGCATCAGCCCTGCACCCCCTGCTCACGAATCTCAGCCAGACCCTCCGCTTTGACCTCCTCAAAATCGTAAAGTTCTGCGAATTTGTCGAATTCATCCTCCTCGTAGTCGTAATCATCCTCTGCAAAGGTAGAGTAGCAGTCCCCACCGTAGATATCCATATCCGCGTCGGGACATCCATTTCCAAAAGCGTAGTATTCGATGACCTCTAACTCGGGAAACTCTTTCAGAGCTGGGCAGTTTTTGCACATCGCCATGCTCTCACCCCTCAAGCCTGCCAATCACATCTCCGAGGTCATCGGCGAGCCTGTCGATGCGGTCCTCAAGCTCTTCAACAGTGATGGCAAGTTTCAGAAGTGCATCTGAAATCGCTTCGAGAAACAGCGCAAAATCTCCCTCTGTCAAGCTTTTGCTGCTGCCCTTCAAGCTCTTTATGTCTATTTTCAGTTCGTGGGCTGTTTGCCTGATTTCCCTCATCAGCCTCCCTCCCCAAAACCGATCCCTATGACCTCCATCTCCTGCCTCAGCTTCTTTCGGACCTCTTCCCTGAGCTGGCCTTCGCTGACCTTGAAAGCAACAAGCTGGTTGCCTACCCTGCGGACCTCTGCGTCGAACTCAACATGAGAAAAGACCCTGATAAGGGCGAGGGCCTGATTGTAGGTGAGCGGGAAGTCAAGTTCTTCGGCCTTGGCAAGCATGTCCTTCGGGGTGAACTGCTCTGGCAGGCTGTCGTAGAGTCTTTTTACCTCGGAGAGGGAGAACTGGAGCGTTAGGTTGTTGGGCTTGTAGGTGACCCAGACGAGATCCTTCTCCCTGTCGATGCCGTACTCGTAATTTCCGTTAGATACAGTTTCAGTTACAAATTCAGGTGGCTGTTCGGGTGCAGTCTCTCCTTGGTTCTGCTCCTCAGTGGCTTCAGTTTCCGCCTCTATCTCTTGGATCCTGAGGGTGATTGCCACCCTGCCGTCTTCGGCTGCAATCAACCCCTCTATCTTCCTGCCGTTGGCGACAGGGTAGGCGAAGACATAGAGGACGTCCACAACATCTTCAATCCTGTGGGGTTCGATGCTGTCAAGAACAACCTTAAACTCGTTCCTTGAGAGCTTCAAATCACCGTTTTTGTCCTCTATCAGGGCAACAAATCCGGGAATCTTCCACTCCAGATCTCGACACATACCAAACCCTCCTCAAACCAGATCAGCTCAAACCCTCCTGTAAAACCTCAAAGCCTGCTTCCAGGCCTTCTGCAAGCGGTGGGCGAAGTAAAGCAGAGCAATCGGAGCTGCGAGGATCGTGAGAATGATTGCGAGAAGTGTGAGATTCACCGGCCCTCCCTCCTGACAAGGACAAACTTCGCAATAGGGCGCTTGTGGGAGGTGGGCACCTTGCTGGGGACGTAGCCAGCCTTTCTGAGGAAGCCCTCACGCTGCAGGCTGGCGAGAACGGCTCCGAAGATGCGCTTATCTTTCCTGATGTCAATATCATAAGCGTCGCAGTATTCTCGGAGGTCGTCTGCTGTAATTTCGCCCTTCTCGGTGGCGATGTGGACAGCAATCATGCGGAGGACTTCGAACTCGTCGGAGTAGCTGGCATCCTCCACATAGCGGTCAAAGCCGCCGGGTCCAGAGTAGATGGATTCCGTGTAGTCCAGCAAGGTAGCTTGATTCACCTTATCAGGCATGTTCCACCACTCCCGGCAGAACAGTAGCTGCAGGATCCGGCAGGTCTGCCCATGGGGCAGTCACGCCTTAGCTCGAAGAAGCGGCGGTGTTCTTGGGCGATGATGTCGGTGGGGAGGGAGACGACGAGCCCCGTCAGGTTCATGCTATCTCCTCCATTGCGAGCCTCTTTTGCTGGCAAACACCGCTGCAGAGCCTCACGCAGACCTCGTCTCCTGGTGCCATGGTGACGGAGACGTGGAAGCCGAGGGCGCTGCAGAAGAAGCGCATAGCTATCCCTCCGCCATCAGGTTGCGGTATAGGGAAAGCTCGCCGAAGTACTCAGACCTGCGCTCTGGGTAGAGGCAGCAGTGGTTTTTGCCGCTGAGGCAGTCCTGCCTTGCCGGGCACTCGCTCCAGCCGCTGAAGGGGGCGGAACACCAGGTGTAGTTGCCAAGGCTCATAGAACCACCTCAGCATCAGCAAGAATCCTAACAGAATCTGCCTCAGCGTCGATGATCTCGTCAGCTCTGGAAAATCTGGGACCACGGCCGAGAAGACGCTCATAGATCTCCTGCTTAATCTCTCCAATTTTCACAAACCTAACATCACACTCCGAGAGCAGGGCTTCAAGTGCTCTGACATCCTCGTCATCTATCAGAATCTGCCACTTCTCTCCGTCCTCGGATATTTCGAAGTATCCTGCTTTTCTGTAGCGGATGAGGATGCGGGAGAATGGAGTGCTGTCTGGGCCAGCGGTTATCTCAAGGTAATGGGTGCTGCAGTGGTCCATCAGGGGGATCATGTAGGCGTTCCAGATGCCGTAGCGCTGGGGATCGAGGGGTTGAGGGTCTTTGCAGGGCATCAGGCTGTCACCTCCTGCAAATTGTTAGAGCCGTCAAAGAAGCCGAGTCTCTCTGCATCACGCCTTATGCAATCCCTGATGTATTCTGCAACAGTCCTGTACCCTTTCTTCCTGAGAATGTGGTCTAGAGCCTCTTTCAATGGTTCTTCTACGTATACTATCACCTTATCACGGCTCATCTCACCACCTTACCAATTTTGGTTAATCATTATTGGAAATCAATGGTATAAAAAGTTTACCATATTTGGTTAATCAATATTGGTAAACAATTTTTGGTAAAATTCTATATATATTTCAAAATTGAGTAGTCATTTGTGAGTAATCTGGCCGAACTTCTTAGCGATCTGGGGAAAAGCAATGTGGTAGATGTGTTAAAAGCAATAAATAGTGGGAAGAATACGCTCAGTGACATCATTTTCGAACTGAAAATTCAACCCAGTACTGCTGGGAGAGCGATAAAGGCACTTGTTAGTCATGGGCTTATTATTGAAGCTGAGAAAGGTGCACGTGGTAAGAAAATATACACAATTACTCCTTATGGAAGAGAGATAATCACAAAATTAGGGGAAATGGAGGCAATAATCGAGAAATACGAAATTAAAATTGAAAATTCTAGAAAAGAAGGCAGGGAAGTTGTTTTCAGATGAGATAGTTAAGATGGTCTAGTTAGCTCAGTGGTACTTAATAATATGGGTGTAATTCCTCGATCGGGGGAGTGTGCTAAAATTACTGTATAAGCTAATTCAGGAGAATCCACTATTGTCTCTACAATATCATTAAATATTTTCATATTTTCTATTTTATATCCAACAACACATGATTGCATTAATGCTAAAAGTTGCGCAAGTGATAAAAATGAACATGAAAAGTTTTTCTTCCCAAATCTAAAATCAATTATACGATTTAAAAGAAGATCTACAAGATAATTATAAAGTATTAAAGGAGAGCATTCAATACCTCCGCAAGTAAGACAAGTGGGGTGTTTGGGTAGGTAAGTTCGATATATGCACTCTGGAAAAATTGAATCTTTCAAATATTCCTCCAATCCCGGATATATGCCCTCTAAAATCAAAGATCCTGAAATAAAATTAGTGTGTATGATTTCAACTGCAGGGATAAATACGGTTGTAGATGGTACTGCATGCATTTTGTAAGTTCCGGTGGGTCCAATATTACCCCTTTTTACTTCAGGCAACAGTCCTGCATGGATAAATCCTACAAATACGTTTTTATCTAATTCCCTTGATAATTGTTTTAACTTATCTATTTGCTTATCAGGAAATTCATATCTCAAATTTTTTCCACTAATATCAGGAGCTTTAAATTCTATGATTGCTATTTTATCTCCCACGGCTACAGCCATATCTCGATATTTGTCCTCAAGAGTTCGTGTTTGCTGCGTTAGGAGAACTCTTAAATCGTGGGTTAAGTTTATTAATCTGCATTCTGCAAGACGCTGCAATATCATGCCTATGGCAACATTTTCGTAAATGAGACGTGACATACATTTATTAATTTCATTAAAAACTATTTAAAATTTATTTAGACTCTTCGAGGAAGGAAAGAAAGTTATGGTCTCTCGCAGGTTTTGTACCTCATATTAAATACATTCTGTCTGGTACCTTCCAATCTGAAATCTCTAAGATCTATTTTTATTAAGTCTCAAAGATACAAATTATTTAGGATTATTCCAAAGTTAGGTACTGAACACTAAAAACTTTCCACAAGTGTCTCTGTAATTTAAATTCACAACAAATTTTTAAAGGTTCTAACTGAAATATTCTTAATGTCCGAAACCAAAGCCTACATTCTGAAAAAGCTCGAACATCTCAAAAGAGAGATAGAGGAACTTGAGGATCTGATAGAATCGGATGAAGAACTCATATTCAAGGAGATGTCTGAGGATGAGGCAAGAAAGCTAGTTCTCGACTACATCGAGAAACATCCTGGCTGCCTTACAAGTGAGATAATCGAGAACCTCGGTCTCGACCCTCTTTTAGTTGGTAAAATTCTGAAGCAACTTGAAGAGGAGGGAGAGGTTGAAGGGAGAAGCATTTGAGCACTCTGAGCCGATTTATTTTGCTGCTGCCAAGATCTATGCAAGGGAAATCGAAGTAAAAAAGAAGCCGGTGAGACTTACTGGCGGTCACAGAGGCCAGATGGCCACAGCGAAAAATGGGTATATTGTGATTGAAAAGAGGTGGTTTAAAAAGTAACATTCCATTTTTGAGAAAACATTCAATTAAAAAAGGGTTGGAGGGTGATATCGTTGAGAAAAGGCCTCATCCTTGCTACCCTCTTGTTTTTGGTGTTGATCTATCCTGTTTCTGCTCTCGGCATACTCAAAATCGAATTACCATCTAGGGCTGTTGCTGGTGAAGAAATTGAGATCAAAGTCGTGGAATCCCTCTCAGGCGATCCTGTTGAAGGGGCAACGGTCTATGTCAACGGTGTCGAGATTGGAGTGACCGATGACGATGGGGAAATCAAGTATGTTTTTGACTCTGCAGGCGTTTACCTCATCGGTGCCACGAAGTTCGGGTATACTCCCGCTGCAAGCATAAGCCTGACTGTTGAACCAGCCAAGATTCTGGAACCAGAGGAGACGCCTGCGGAGACTCCAACACCGGTGGAAACTCCCCAAATAGAAGAGTACCGAGGCCTGGTCTTCAAGGAAGATCTGATTCATGAGCTCTTTGTCGATGAGCTGGTGGGTCCGATAACTATCGATGAGATTGAAGTGTCCGATTTAATCGAGAAAGCCAGAGACTTCAAGCCCACCACACCACTGGCATTCTTTACCGACGGTCAGAACTACATGGTGCTTTACGGAGACATTGATTTAAAGAAGAGCGGCTACTACAGGATTGAAGGATACAGCCTAGATGCAGAAGTCAGTTTTGAAGGTAAGTCATGGAAGCTTTTTGAGGTTACCGGCATAGAGGGACTGGATCCGGAGAGTGTTGACGTTAACGCACTGGTGAGTAACCCCTCTGGCTATGCCGGTAAGGAGATAATCGTCAATGGACCCTTCAGGGAGGTGTCATTTAAGGTCGAATCATTCAGCGCCCCAGTCTGCATAGGCTCAGTAAGCACGCTTCCAATTGACTTCGACGGGTTCGCCAGAGAGCTGACAGATGCCGGTGAGAATCTGCTCAAGGATCCAGACAGGGAGACGATAGAGAAAATAACCCGGTTTGCAGGAGTGTCGACGTTCAGGTTTGAAAGGGGTGTAGAGGTTGGCTTCTCTACGCAGGCCTACTGGAAAGCCGTCGATGCTGAAGTCAGGGCCCTCGTGATACCTGCCAATCTGGTTGAGCTTCTTTTCCCCGATGAGCTGAAAGAGTTCATCTCAGAAAGAGGCGTGGTTCTGTTAGTTGAGGATGTGAAGATCCCATCTGAGAGGGTGAGCCTAGAAGACGTAACGGCCAATCCAGGTAAGTATTCCGGGAAGGTGGTGGAAATAGCAGATGTTTACAACTTGGCCAGCGACATAAGCGTCAAGTACACAGTCTCAACAGTCTTCCCACCTGCAGCAGCTGCACCGCTTGATGTTTACTTCGAGCCTACGGCTATGTTCAACCTACCTCCTGATAATGTTCTTCTCGGGTTTGGCATTACCGGATTCAGCCAGAATTATGGGGACATCTCCGATGGCGTCCGCATCGATGCGAAGTACACTCTCAAAGGAGTCGTGCTGACTGCAAATATGATCGATGACTCGTTGCCTGCCGTTCCTGCTCTTGTGGTGTTTGAGCGTTACAGGCAGAACTACGAAGATCAGGTCATACTTTCGGATCAGGCTGAAGAGGTTATCAAGACTTTCAACCTCATAAAAGACGCTGTGGTAGGTGTTAAACCCGAAGAGACACCAAAGCCAGAGGTAAAACCCACAGAAACACCGGAAGAGCCAGAAAAGCATGAAACTCCGGAGTCAGAAGAAACGCCAAGCCCGGAAGTTACTCCAATCACAGAAGTTAAGCTTGAATCCCTCACCCTAAGCATAACACCCAGCAAGATTACCGCAAATCCTGGCGACACCATAAATCTCAAGCTCAAAGTTGATTGGGAGCCGAAGGAGTGGAAGGGGAAGGCCGATGTTAAAATAATCCTGTCGGCTGCGGGTTTCAAGAAGGAGTACGAGTTGCCCGGAATAATCCTTGAGAATCCACCCATTGAGAATGAGTTCAGCTACTCGCTGCCCGAAAACCTGCCACCGCTGACTTACGAAGCGAAGATAATCGTCGAGGCTGAAGGAAAGAAAGCTGAAAGCAGCGTTGAGATAAAAGTGGGGACGAGTCAGACTCCAGGGTTTGAAGTTGTTGCAGGGTTGGTGGCGCTGGCTGGCTCAGTACTAGTTTTGAGAGGGAGAAAATGAAAACAGGAGGTGTATATGTTCACTGAATCTGAAAAACAAAGATTACTTTCACTCCACCCGACATTTACAAAAATTACCTTTATCACAGTCAAACTCCCTAGGAGGAGATAAGGTGCTCTCCCGCTTCGAGTGCCCCTACTGCCACCGGGAGGGCTGGGCAGAAGTTGAAATTACTGGAGTAGAGTACGAGCTGTTCGATACCTTCGAATCCGCCTACCACTACATTTTGAAGTATGCATCCATTACAGGGAGCTACAGGGACGAGGAGGTTTACAGAGAGGTTGCAAAGTTCATGATTCCGAGGATCCGGCAGGGATGTAGTAAGGCAAAACTGATCGAAGAAACTTCGAAGCTGTTCGGGATTGTAGAGGAGGATGTTGCCGGGATTCTGGAGAGAGTGAAGGCGGAGATCGGGGCTTATGAGGATGGAGGGATGGTTTTTGCCTGAGTGTATTCTGAGTTATGTTATATCATGATTATGATGATATTCGAAAGTCTTAAATACTTTCGTTTCATTCTTATTTCGAAAATAACTCTGCAGGTGGCGGGGCATATCCCCCTTTGCAGCCCTCTGGGGCTGGCCACCTGCTATAAAAACTAATCTTTTCTGATTCTATCTGCAAGATCATCTAAAGCTATGAACTCATCCGCAATTCTTCTCAGCTCGTCACTGATCGAATTTCTAAATATTGCCACTTCTATCCTTTTTCCGAGGCTCTTCAGCTCTTCTATTGCACGAACATAATCGCTATCGCCGCTAACAAGAATCGCGGTATCATACGCATTTTTATATCCCAGAGAGAGCATGTCTGTAACCAGTGCAACATCAACTCCCTTCTCAAAATCCCGATCACCCCTCCTTCTAAGTGGTTTGACAACGGTATGAAAACCATTGTGCTGTAAAAAGCGATGAAACTGCTCCTGCCTGTTGGATTTTTCAGGGTTTCTCGGATCGAAAGAACCATAGTAATAGGGCCTGATTAGTTTACGCCCCCTAGTCAGGACATCCCTCAATTTCAAATAGTCAATTTTAAAACTAGTATCGAATCCCTTGCAGGCATAGAGGAGATTCGAGCCATCGATGAAGATCATAACCCTCTCTATCGTCACACCATTCCCTGAAAGGAACATAAAGATAAGTTTTTTGCATGGAGTGAAAGTATTCTGACAGTTGGGGTAAGATTAGTATTTAGATTTCTCATCCACGGAGCCAGCGAAGATATGTTTCCGCTACGTTCAGAACCTTCCCAGCTATGACCTCGGGATCTTTGACCGCTGTGGCCGCCGAAAGGGCCACGGTCTCCCTAGCCTCTCTCAGGGCCACCTGACGAGCTATGCGCTCCTGCTTCTCTCTGTACATCTTCTCGATCTTCTCATCCCTTCCAGTCATGTGGTAGATTAAAAATGGAAATGTATTTGAGAGTAAAGAGTGGAGTGAAAGTAATGCCTTGGTTCTATGGTAGGAGTGGTGCGAAAGTGTTTCAGGACTCGAACAAAACGTTTACGTTTCGGTCCGGGCCCTCTAAAATTAGTTTCGGGGCACTCCCAAGGTTTATTACCTTTTTAGTCCGAAATTGGAACCATGTTCCATGATTTTGATAAGAGGTTGAAAAGGTCATTAAATCGCTTAGATGAAATTTGTGAGGAGAACAAACAGTTAATCCTGAAATTCAAGAGTTATTGCTTTGTGAATGACCTTTCTGTTCCTAGGGTTGCAAAACTTGTTGAGCAGCTAGTTAAAATGTCTGAGGTTCGAGATAAGCCCTTTACAGAGTGGACCAGAGATGACATAGTGGCAATTCTGGAGTGGGTTGATGAAAGGGTTAGAAAAGAGGGGCTTTCACCCTGGACAAAGAGAGAATACAAGAAGACGCTGAAGAAGTTCTTCAAATGGCTGGGCAAAAAGGAGCTTGTTGACTGGTTCACAATTGGTGAGATTAAAACCAGAAAGTTCCCGGACGAGCTTTTGACTGAAGATGAGATAAGGCGGTTGCTGGAAGCATGTAAGAACCCGAGGGACAGGGCTTTGATTGCTGTTCTGTGGGAGTCAGGTTGCAGAGCTGGAGAGCTTGGCAATATGAGGGTGAGGGATGTAGAGTTTACGGAGGATGGGGCCTGGGTTAAGCTGTTCGGTAAAACGGGGGAGAAAGTTGTTTTGCTGCCATTCTCAACCATGTATCTTTCCGAGTGGATTAATGCTCATCCTGACCCACGGCCCGATAACTGGTTGTGGGTAACCCTTGGCAGAGAAAACTACGGCTCCCAGATGGATTACGATGCTATCAGGATACTTCTGAGAAAGGTGGCCCAGAGGGCTGGGGTTAAGAAAAAGGTGAATCCCCATATCTTCCGCCACACAAGGGCAACAGAGCTGGCAAAAGCTGGCTGGAGCGAGGTGGAGATGTGTCTATACATGGGCTGGGAGATAGGAAGCAAGATGCCCCGGATTTACATCCACATGGTGGGCAGAGATATAAAGAGGAAAATTAAAGAGTTCTACGGGCTTGCTGAACCGAATGAAGAACCACCAGAAAGCAGGTAGTTCAGAACGGCTTCGATGTGAGACTTCTTGCCCGAGATGTCCCCGCTCTTGTACTTGCTCAGGCCCCAGTTGCCCAGTTGGCGTGGGAGTAACCTCAACACTGCAGGTCCAAAGCCCTACATTGTTCTCCATGGCAGTACTCTGATAAGTCACATATTCTGATTCCTTCTCAAAGTTTCCTTCGGTGTAAACCCTCGCATATCCCTGCTTTACGAGCTCTGCTGTGAAGTCAGTGCTGTCATAGTAAACATAGGCCAGCAAACGTCCATAGTAGCCCCTCATTCCCGCTATAGGGTCGAACTCGATGTAAACGTACTTGCCTTCCAGCTTGGATTCGGTGTACTGCTTGGCCTTCAGGCCCCAGGAAGCGAGGCAGTCTAAATCGGTTATGTCGCCATACTCGTAGGGCTTGTTCTTCGAAGCTGCCGTTTCAGGTGTATCCACACCAAGCATCCTGACTCGCTCTTCTTTTCCGTCGGGCATGATCACATCGATGGTGTCTCCATCAACGACATCAACTACCTTAACTTTGTATTTGACCCCATATTCGAGCTTGAACGGGATTGGAGTCGGTGGGGTTGGCGTGGGATAGGTTTCTAAGGGAGTTGGGATAGGTGTCGTGATTGAAGAAGGAGTTGGTGTAAAAGCAGGTATGGTCACGATCGTATCCGGAGTTGTGTGCTGTGCCTTCTTGTGAGGTGTTGTAAAAGATTGTGGAGTGATTGTAGGCGTAGGTGTTGGGGTTGGAGTCAGGATAGAGAGTTTGCTCTCCTCAACGCAGCCTAGAACCAATAGGCTGATAAACAACAATATGAGGAATTTAGCCCTCATATATCAATTCAATCATAATTAGTTAAATACTTTCTGCATTGTGTTTCAAAAACCTATACTGGAAAAAGTTGAGGAGTTTATATACTCTAAAGGCGTTTGATGGTTCAAAAAGATGTCTTTTTGAAACTCGATTGCTTTTCTATAACTTTATGGAATTTGCGAAAATTAATTTGAACTTGTGGGTTTATTGATACATTAAGTGGTATAAATGTTAGTTAGGTAAGGGGGATGCCACCCACCGCCCGAGATTTCCAGAATGAGCTAGATATGATTTTTAAATCAGCTCACCAGCTTGTAATACCTTAGCTTCGGACAGAAGACGTCTCCCCACTCCTTCATCTTCAGAAGGATCGCCTTAGTCTTCTCTGCGGAGATGTCCTGCTCCTCAGCAGCTCTGATTATCTCGTCTTCAGGTGCTCCTCTCGGTGTTACTCCTTCCAACTCCTCAACGATCTTCCTGACAACAGCAATCTTGTCCCTCTACGCCTTGGATGTGCCTAGGGCATAATGAATGTCCAGCTCCCCAGTCTCGGGATCTATGGCGATCTGCTCAAGGCTCTTATGGAGTCTTCAGCAGTAGAGATGTGGAGGATAAGGTGTTGAGGTCCAGATATGTCGAGTTTCTGGTTGCAAGGGAAATAGTACTAGAGAGTACGAAATGTAGATATTAGGAAGGGCTAGGAGGCCAAGAACTATCGCTGCTATGGAAAAAGCAACCCTGTTTTACACCGCATCTTCAGCCTTGCTTTCAATGCGAAGCGAATCCTTACTCGGAACTATTAACTTCCCTTTTCCATCCCAAACTGTTGTGGCAAAGAAGACGACGCCTGAATGCTTCTCAACCACAATTGTTCCGCCGAAATCTAATGCTGGATAGGAGTAGATGTAGTACCATCCGATCTGCTTGATCGCCCCACCTTCACTCGCATACTCGTCCTTCTCAAGCTCACTCTCGACGACTCTCTCCGCTTCATACCTGTCAATATATTTTCGTGGCATCTTCAACTCATATACTTCTCTAAGTCTCAGCGATTCGTCAAACCCCACAACTGTATTCGTTACCGCATCCTGACCTAGTGAGGTGACGATCACAAACCATCCGGCAACAAAATCACCACCGGTGGCGTAAACGTGGTAGATTACCATTCCAGAAAAAGGAGGCTTAATATCCGGCTTAATCTCCTCCATTGTTTTTCTCCAGACTTTTAGCGCTCGAGATTCGTTTATCTCTACAATGGAATAGGTATAGAAGGGCTTTACACTTAGTTCAACAACTCTGAGAATTTTTGCTTTGATGTTCGACGTTTCTGCCTCTACCAAGCTGCCAAGTTCGGCCATATTGAAATCCTGCTCACTTACAGAATATCCCGTGCAAACGTTATCTTTACACAGGTAGAGCAGGTAATTGATCTTGGAGTATTTGGCATTAAGAGCGTCTTTCAATCTGTCATTTACTACCAATTCCTGAGTAAAATTGAAGTCTCTATCCTTTACGATCAGTCTCAGGCCAGTGTCATCGTACACTGCTTGGGCAAGCGTATATACGTTCCCATTTATTTCTCCCGTTATCGCTTTCGCTCCGACGAAGTACACTTGCCTGTTTGTGGAGTGAAGGGTGTAGAACAATAAACCTAGCAGTAGAAGGACTGCAAACAAAATCGAGACGGTAAATACAACCCTCATCATCTCACCTTACAACCTCTACTATTACTGGATTTGAGTATATCCTGATCCATTCACCTGATGAATGGTTTGAGGAGATCTCAGCATAAGCTACAACTTCATAAATTCCTTTGTGCATAAGCCATCACCACCCTTATTCAATACGTATAACATCAACCCATATATTACCAACCCGCAGACGAGCACAGCAGCGAGGAAGATAACCATTTTACTACTTACTCCCGTACTTACCTACTCACGGTGGCATCACATCGCATATAAACGTGAAGAGATCATAGCGCTCAACGTCTTTCCCGTCGTACTTCACGTGCAGCTCAAAGCTTCCAGTGCTGTTACTTTTTACGAAGGTGGCTGTAAAGCAGCATATGGGAGGGTCGACTATCTGACCGGCCTTCTCCCCCTTTGAATTGAAGAGATCAGCATAATGGCTACGTAATAGTCCCTATCGTACTCATTTTTAACAGTCCCGCGAATTATGACAACGGGATCTCCTTCTCTAGCCGACACAGAGCAGACGGGCTGGCCGGTAGTTTGGTTTGCCATCAGTTTGCCGTACTGGAGATGAGAGCTGATTAGGAGTATTTTGCTCTCCCTGTAGCCCAGCCTGCAATCGTGGATCTTATCTTTTCCACGGGAGCGGAGGTATTCTCCGGGCTTCGGTGTAAAAATTGGTTCAGGAGGAAGCGGTTTTCTGGGATACGACTTGATCTCAACAACCGTCTTGTTTTCCAAATCAACGTATACGGTTGCTACGACTCCTGGTTATAAGTTGAAGTTGACGAGGATGGCTGTTACATGGTCAGCTGCCCCCTCTTTAAGGGCTGCCATACCTATGGCGAAACAATGGAGGAAGCCTTAGATAACATTAAAGAGGTAATTCAGATTTGCCTCGAAGAGGAAGGGCTGGACAGAGCGTTGAAGTTTGATGGCTGCAGAGAGGTCGAACTGTCGGTGGGAGAAGAATAGGTTCTGAAAACACCATAATGCTTGGAATCGGGCATCTGAAGGTACTCTATAAATGCATTAATGCTTGATAGGTTACAAAAGAGCTGGAAGAGGATTGAGGCTTCGCCTTGCAAAACTTTTCCGGGTTTGTGGGAATGGAAAATTAAAATAGGGGTGGTTTTAACTGTTGACGGGGGGTCGGCGTGATAAGAGAATACGTTGAAGCGGCTATGAAGAAGGCGAGGTACGAATTCTTACCTGAGAGCAAATTGTTCTACGGTGAAATTCCCGGGCTGAGGGGCGTTTATGCCTATGCGGATACCCTTGAAGAATGTAAAAAAGAGCTGGAAGAGGTACTGGAAGAGTGGATTTTGGTAAGAGTCTCAAAGGGCCTTCAGATTCCGGAGGTTGATGGGGTGAAGATTGAAGTCAGCGAAGTCGTGTAAGTAATCATGATTAACCGTCACCACGTCTTTGCTTTTCACATCAAACAAACTCCGTCTCCAATGGGTGAGGTAATATAACTCTGGGATTTTGTCGTATTCATTTGGTTTGTTATCTCCTTCTTCTGGCGTGTCCATTCCCGACTTCCTATTTTTTCTCTGTTTGCTGCCGTCCGGCACCCTTCATA
>Ga0180935_1050_pt1 | contig 14714 bp, 15 predicted proteins | sample Deesub1362A_J573_FD_124196 | JGI IMG/M metagenome (GOLD analysis project Ga0180935, IMG submission 124196) | Archaeoglobus sp. JdFR-31
AGAACATAATCGAGATGGATCTCAATCCAGTCTTTGTCTACGAGAAGGGATACGCTGTGGCTGATGCGAGGATTGTTGTTGGTGATAGGAAAAGGTTTGATATGGAAATAGGGGACATCAGTTTCTTCTTCAATCCGTCCTCAGTAGCCGTTGTAGGAGCTTCCCGTGTTTCAGGTAAGCCCGGCAACAGAATTCTTGAGAATCTTCTCAAGCTTCAGTATCCAGGAAAGATATTTCCCGTTAATCCAAACGCAGATACGATTCTTGGTCTGAAATGCTACCCTTCAATTAGAGACATTCCCGAGAAAGTTGATATTGCGGTAATAGCCATACCATCTAGCAGAGCTGTGGAAATAGTTGAAGAGTGTGCAGAAAAGGGTGTGAAGGGAATAGTTGTTATTAGCGGTGGATTTGCAGAGGGTTGGGAGAAAGGAAAGGAAATCGAGAAAAAAGTCGTTGAAACCGCAAGAAAAAATGGTGTGAGGGTAATAGGTCCGAATACAATGGGAATTCTTGATCCGGAAACAGGTTTTACATCTTTTTTCTCAATTCTGAGAGAAATCAAATCCGGAAACATAGGTGTTTTGTCCCAAAGTGGAGCACTGGCGAATTTTCTCCTTCTCTCACTTCCTCATGTGGGTTTCAGCAGAATCGTGGCAATTGGAAATAAATGTGATGTAAACGAGGTTGAATCACTTAAAGTTTTGCTTGATGATGAAAAGACACGTGTTATAGGAGCCTACCTTGAAGGATTCACAAATGGACGTTTATTTTTCGAGTTTCTGAAAGATGCAAGAAAACCGGTGGTCATACTGAAATCCGGAAGAACAGAAGCAGGAAAGAAAAGTGCACTCACCCACACAGCCTCGATTTCCACAGACGAGGCTATTTTTGAGGCAGCATGTAAACAGGCGAAAGTCGTGAAGGTGTTGAACTATGAAGAGTTCGTGGACACTCTGAAAGCTCTTTCAATGCAGCCGCTACCCAAGGGTAAAAGAGTTGCGGTGATTGAACCATCTGGAGCTGAGTGTGTTATGGCTGCAGACGCTGTGATTGAAGGCGGTCTTGAACTTGCTGAATACACAGATAAAACTCTTGAAAGATTGTACGAACTTGCACCTGAATGGCATATAATCAGAAATCCTCTGGATCTTTACCCTATAATCGAGAAATCTGGAGATGAAGTCTTTTTTGAAGCTCTTGACATAATGGCAAGAGATNAAAATGTCGATGCAATAATTACGGGGATATTCATACCCAGCCTGNTGCGATTTGGTCCAAAATTTGATTGGCTAAAGAAATATGGAAAGCCAGTAATAATAACATTGAAAGATGATATCGAACCCCTTCGAAAGATTAAACGTGATATCGAAGTTTCAGGATTTCCGGTATATCCTATACCTGAAAGAGCTGTGAAAGTACTTAGAAACATGTTTACTTTCTCAGAGAAATTCGGTACCCCAAATTTTAGCAGAGCTGATAACTGATTTTTGTGAATTATAAATTTTTCTTGCTAATTTATCTCGTAAGACAGTTTACAGCTGAATTGAATAATAATTTACCGAGAACTTTATAAATGTTTGAAAACAAAAGTATAGTGAGGTGGTAAAAATGGGTGTACACCGTATAACCAGCGAAGCTGCAAAGTATTACGCAACCCGAGAAAAAGTTGTGGGAAGTGGAGTCTCACTTTTAGGTGCTGCAAGTGAAAAAGTTGACGAACTGAGTAAAGAACAGCTTGAAAAACTTGGAGATCTCGCAGCAAAACTCTTACCGCATTCCCCGGGATATGCGGGAAAAATGATGCCCATCGTAGCACGACTCTTCTGGAAGCTTGCGGGTATTAAGGAGAAAGAATTTGAGTTTGTCGAACTTGAAGTACTTGAAAAGGAAATTGAAAGTTTGAAGTCAGAACTTGGAGTTTAAAAAATTCAATTTTAAGCCAGAAATCCATTGAGATCTCAAAACCCGAGAAATTTGCTTTTATTTTTTAAACTTTGCCTAACTTCTATAAAAATTAATTTAAGATTCAGGTTGAACAGAAGGTTTGGAAACTAATAAATAAACATAATGATTATTTTAAATGGTGATTAGATTGACAGATGTTATGGTTCTTGGTTGCGGCGAGATTGGGAGAGAAGTTGTCAGAGATTTGTTGGAAAACAGTAATCTGAAAATAATTGCAGCCGATGTTAGAGAAGAAGTCGGAAAAAGATTTGTCAGGGAGCTTGGAAGTAACAGAGTAACTTTCAGGAGAGTTGATGTCAGGAAACATGATGAACTGGTAGAAGCACTAAAAGAAGTGAAGGCTGTTATTAATACCGTTGGCCCTTATTTTGAGTTTGGAACATGCGTGGCTGATGCAGCCATAGAAGCGGGAGTTAATTACGTGGATGTTTGTGATGACCACGACGTAACTGCAGACCTTCTTGAGCTGCACAGTAGAGTTGAGAAGGAGAATTTAACCTTTGTTATAAATGCTGGCGCTTCGCCGGGATTGACAAATCTTATGGCAAGAATAGCTGCCGAGAAACTCGATGAGGTTAAATCTGTCAGAGTTTACTGGTATGAAGGAACTGCCGAGACAATTGGCTACGGACAGCTTGCCCACTGGGCTCACATAACCATGGGGAAGGTGCCGAGCTATACGGNTGGAAGATGGGTTATGGTGAAAGGTCTAACTGAGAGAGAGCTGGTGGAATTCCCCGAACCGTGTGGCGTTGTACCGGTTTACCATGTCGGTCATCCGGAACCTGTAACGATCCCACGGTATATAGAGACTGATGAAGCAATATGCAAGGGAGGTGTACTTCCTGAGTCAAATATAACCCTCACAAAGGTTGTTGAAAAGCTCTTGGTTATCAAGACTAATAGAACAATCAGATGGACATGTAAGTTTTTCCTGAAGCTTCTACCCTTGCTCTCAGGTGGGGGCGGGGATAAGGAGTCTGCATCAGCCTTCAGATGTGACGTGATGGGGAAAAGCGGNTCTGAAGCTAAAAAAATCTGTCAAGCAATTAGCGGGAAGGTTGCGAAACTCACGTCGGTTCCAGCATCACTTTTCGCCAGAATGATAGTTGAAAGACAGATCGAAACTCCCGGAGTTTACCCACCTGAAGGAATTCCAGAACTTGACATTCAGCTGCTTATGCGCGAACTGAATAAGAGAGAAATTCGAATTAGAGAAGTTTAACTTTTTTGTAAATTTTAGTTCGTTGCAGTACTTGGCCGGTGAGGATACGCGAAGATGAGGAATATTGGCATCGAGAAAAATTTTCACNGAAGATCCCAGACAGATTTCTTCTTTTTCTTCCTTGGCTGCTTCCACAATCCCTTTGTCTGACTAACTCTACCACTTGGTGTGTTCTCTGCCTAATGGCATAATATTTCCCAGTAATGGGATTGTATATCCTCTTTCTTCTTTTTCGAAAGATACTGTTGGAGATCAGGAAAAAGCGGGGAAAGGAGAGGATGTTTGAGTAATACAGTTATGGACAATTGCTTAAGAGAGCAAAGATCAAGCTGGAAAGAGAAGATTTAATCAAAGATCCAAAGAAAAAGCATTTTGTTGTTGGAGATCTCAGGAAGTTCGCAGAGTAGATGGCAGATAAGATCAGGTGGGATGTGAGCAACAAGAATTACATCCCTACGCATGGAGTTTCAAGTGTTTTGATTGGAGCAGATATAAGCATCCCCTCCCGGAATTTGTTTACAAGATTTTACGTGGAGAGCTGGAAGGATGCTCATTTAGTTCCAAAAGAGGCTTATGAGCTTCTGAAGGATAAATAGAACTGACTTATCGATGCATTGTATTTTCTGCTTTCAAACAAAATTCTCGCCGATTCGAGAGCATCGTAAGCTATCTCCATGTATTTTTCATGTTCTGGCATAGACTGTAACTCCATCTCTCAAAACATTTTTTACAAAATTCGTTCCTTCAGCCTTCAGCATCCCGAAGTAATCTCTGCTCATAACTATCGGTGAGATGTATATTCCATGTTTAAGCGAGAGAGAATAGGAAACATCGATAACTTCATCAAGTTTGACATTGCCAATTACCAATACGTCCAGATCACTCTCTTCCCCAAACTCCTCTCTCGCATACGAGCCGAAAAGGATAACCTGCTCCACCCGATCTCCAAATTTTTCTCTGAGTCTCTGTGCGAGTTCTTCAACTATTTTATCAATCATCTAATCTCTACTAATCAATATCTCTTTATTATTTACTTTTTTCCTACTTGGTAATCTGGTCCACTTACTGCGAATTTTGCAAACCAATCCAAAGAAAGGCAAGAACCAAGACAATAATTTTTATACTTTGCAGACAGTTTAATTTTGTGAAGGAGATAACAATCAAAGTTCCCGAGTGGATGAATGAAGATGAGGTAAAGAAGATAGTAGAGGAATATGTGACCAAGAAAAAGCTTGTGGAAAAATATTATTCTCTGATTGAGGGAGTAGATTTCAATGAGATTGAGAGGGAAAGCAGAGAGTTTAGAAAATCCTTTAAGCTCAGGAATACTCATTGATACTTCAATTTTAGTAGAATATTCAAAGCGAAGGCATATCGAAAAACTTATCGGAAGCAACATTTCAGTTATAACTCTGTTAGAGTTTTTGAGGTATTTCAAGGACGAGAGGAAGAGAAGAGAATTGAAAGAGTTGCTTGAAGCTCTTTTTAACGTCGTGGATATGGATAATGATGTTCTGCTCACCTACTGCGATCTTTACAACAAGTTGAAAGAGAGGGGAGAGATGATTGATGATGCAGACCTAATTATTGCTTCATCTGCCATTGCCAAGGATTTGATTCTTTGGACTGGCAATTTCAAGCATTTTGAAAGGCTGGAGAAATTTGGGTTGAAGTTGAAAAGAGATTAAATCAAGGAATCATTCCTGAGAGCTTCCAATAAGCCATCCCAACGTTTATTTCCCCTCTGAGCATCCAGTGGATCTCACTCAAAAGCAAACCATAACCTTTGGGGCCAAGAACTGCCTGAGTTTTTGCCAAACCAAGTTTCGTTGCAATTTTGCCTGTAGTCAGAAATGCTGCTCTATAAGCTAATTTCTCCTCCAAGAAATAGAAATCTGCTGCAAACAGGAACAGATTCTTGTAAAACTCCCAGTAATCCTCATCGTTATTGCTTGGTAGTTTTTCGGCTGATTCATACAGCTTGTTGTATGAATCGATGAGAGTTGCGTAACCCAGTGCCTTTCTAATATCCTGGATCTTCCTGTAGTGTTCTTTTGAAAGATCTATTTCAGGTATTTTTGTGCCCAATTCTTGATTTAGCGTTCTTACAATATGGTTAAACCGATACGTCTGCCTGTTGAAGGTATTATAATCCTCAAAAAAGGAATCGTTTATAGGGCCAATCCCCCTTATTTCATCAGCTAAACTATTGGCAAGTTCTTTATGTGCTTGGCTAATAGATTTCTCCTGCATCAAAGGCATCAAAATGGAATATGAGTAGTTTAATAATACTCTGGTTTGTAAGATCTCTCTCGAATTCGCTGTAGAGCCCAATAATGATTTCTTTGTTAAAACCAAACTCTTCTGCTTCTTTAATCAGCTGGTCTTTTTGGCTTATCAAAAAAGATGCATACTGTTTACCTTCTTCAACAAGTTTACTGCTGAATTTTTCATCTATCTGGGAACAACCAGCGAGAATTAGAGCTAAGGCCAGTATCCAGATCCTATTGATCATCACTTCCCTACAATCAATCTGTAATCCTCCTCGGGTATTTCTCTCATAGCTTTGCCCATCAGATGTCCGCTCCACTTCCGTTTGTTCGTAATGAACTTCAGCTTTGGAATGAGTGGTTTGAACTCTACGGGTTTTTCAAAAACCTCAACTGGTTTCAGTTTTATTCTCAGTGGGAAAGTTTCGTTGCTCATTCCTTTTGGTGTTTTGAAGATTCTTGAGGAATCCTTAAACACTTCTGATGCTGCCTCGTAAACAGCCACTATCCTTGAGGGTTTGGTTTCATCGCCTACCTTCTCCTGCTTAACGTAAATCAGAAGCTTATCTCCCGGCTTTACTTTAGCAATGGTGTTTTTATGTCTTTCAGGAACTCCCCACACGTTCTTCTCCTTTATCACCCTCCAGTTCTCTTCAGTTGTGATGCAGAGCCAGTAAGCCATAAAATCACCACTGAATAATCAATTTGAATAGATTTAAGTGTTTTCATTCCACGAAGCAAGTAAATAAATTGGTGCAGAGTGGATAATATAATAAAGGAGGTTTGAAGTTTTGTACTCGATATTACCTTAGTACAAAAATTACTACAATTTTTACAATAAATATGTGACATATATGCTACAGATAATTTCTTACAAACTTGAACCGAATTATTTAAGAGCTACCAAGTGCTATTTTTAGCATACGTAATGTTAAACCGACACCTCAAAAAAGTTGGGAGGTGTATAAATGGGGAGGCATTACTCCTTCCGGGTAACTGATCCACAGTTGATCGATCAGTTGGAGATTTTTAAACGAACTGGGAACTTATCAAAGCTAATAAATGAGCTACTCTGGAATTACTTCTTCGGGAAAGTAGATTTAGATACTTTTTCCAGAGAGATGGTGGAGGTCAGAAGGCTGAAAGAGGGAATGATAGAGCTCAAAAACAAGATTAAAGAGTATTTCGGGAAAATCGAGGAACTTGAAGCTAAATTCCAGAAACTGGTTAAGGAGGAGATTGACGAAAAAGAGAAGGAGCTAATTTCAAAACTCAGAGAGGAGTTTAAAGATATATTGGAGGATACTAACACATTCCTTAAAACTGCACAGACAATCGGAAGAAATCCAAAGGATCTGATTGCGAGCAGGCTTCACAAATTGGCTCTTGAAAATCAAGTAAGTGTAGAAGAAGTCAAGAAATTGTTGCCTGAAGCTGTTCCTGAGATTGAGAACTTGCTCAATTAAGATTTTTTATTTTTATTCTACTCGCTTCCAGTCACCTCGAATTTTCTAAAAAATATTTTCAGTTAAAATGAATGTTCGATTTAAATTCTCCTTCCACCATTTTAAAATCTCCCTAATTTCGTCCCCAATCTTTGGGAAATGAATTATTAGAACTGCACAGATAGCATCGAAAATCGTAAAAACGAGGTTTACACATTTTTTGAATAGCTTTTCGTCAAAATCATTTATAAATAGCAAATTTGGCCTATTCACAATTACATCTAAGAATTTAGATGAAAAATGCGTATAATCTGACAGCTCACTCCAGGTCGCCAACAAAAACTTGCTTACTTTTTTCTCAATGTTAAACTCTCTACAAAATTCTCGAATAATCTTACTAACGCTCCAGTATAACTCAGGTTGACGAAGAATTTTGGAGTATACTTGAAATATTTTTCTTTCTCCTCGTCAGTAAGATCAGACTCCTCCTCAATAATCTCCCTAACATTCTCTTCGATTCTTTTTTGAGCATCTTCTACTTCGTTTTGATCATCACTCAAGAGTCTTTTCCCGATTTCTCTTAAATCTTCAATTAGCTTAAGAATCTCTCTTTTAAGTTATGATATCTCCAAAACACTCAGTCACCTCGTAGAGCTTCTTATCAATGTAGTAATCAAAATGTAAAGATAGAAAAGCCCCTTCAAAAAGAAACCTCATATCTTTTAGAGCCTCAAGGTAATGCCCCGAAAGGATTTCATAAATTATCCATCCATAACTCCTCCATACGTAAACGAAGAGCGTACCTGAAAGCGTATGGTGCCATAAATCCTTGTACTCTTCAATTAACCTGCTGAGATTTATCCACTCGCTGAGAATTGCAATTAATTCGGCTGCTAAATCCTCCTCTTTTTTGAGTGTACGTTCCATGACATCATGTATTGCCTTACTATATGCCTCAAGAAACGATTTACAAGAGTTAAATTGGCAGTTGGGCATATATTACTCTCTCAAATACTGCCCTCCAACCGGCACGAATCGCTTTGGCTTGATTGGTTTGTCGTACTTCTTTATGCCTTCCAGTTCAATTGCCATCCAGAGCCTCTTTTTCCTGCTTTCTCTTCTTCCCCATCTCTCCTGTGATTTAATGTACTCTCTCAGCTCATCTTTTGTGAGGAAAATTCTATCTCCGAAGGTTTCAAAGAACTGCATCGGATTTTCGGAAAGAACAACCCTCTTTATTCTGGCTTCCCCAACAAACCCAGTATCCTCGTGCGACTGATAGAAGACGAACTTCATTCCCGGTTTAAGTTGTTTCCAGACTGTAGCTGGCTTAACGAACACATTCTTACCTTCCTTGAAAAAGCGGTCCATGTATTGCTTGGGAATAGGATACGTCACTCCAACAATCTCCCCCATCAAACCACCTTTGCCTTAATGTTCCTCATGGGTTTAGGAATCTCCCTTCCCTCCTTCTTTGCAGTCTCTATCCACAGCTCGATGGCAGTTTTAATTTCCCGCAAAGCCTCCTCCTCAGCCTCACCAAAAGCTGAACAGCCTAACAGCTCAGGCACTACAGCGATATAACCTTCATCCTCCTCACTATAGAAGATTTCAATCGTGCATCCGTACATCTCAATCCCCTCAAGTAAGTTATACCTCTCAATCACTTTTAAAAATTGCTTTACCTGATAGGGCTTTGCTTTGCCTTTTACATTCTGAAAATTCAGAATCTCTTTGACTCCCATCTCTGACGTAAACTCTATAGCTGCCTTTCTCACCTCTGAATCCGAATTTTATTCCTAAAGATTATTAAACCTCTCCTTAAAAGCAGTTTTTGTTAGTTCTGAGAGAACTTGGATTTATCGATAAGATGGTTGGGGATATTGTATATAGTAACGTGAATTCCTTTCCACTTGCACAAATTTTTGTGTGTGCTTTTCACGAGAATGTATCCATTTTTTTATTGTGAGATTTGATTTCCTCGTATTATTAATAATAACACAGCAGTGCTAAATAATACTCTCATTTTAGGGGTATATTTTCTCGATAAATGCACACACACGAATTTCAGGTTATATCTTTGTACTTCCACACGTAGTATGGTCTCCACTCTATTTCGAAATGCAGGTTGTTTGCTGGATCTTGAATGATTTCTATGTTTGAGCAATCTTCAGCTTCAAGCGCATTCTTTACGATGTAGAGGTAGTATTTCGTCCCATAGAACTTTGCAGCTTTGAATTCGTTCTCAGATAAGGTTACCTTCTCAGGCTCCTGCTTAAACGATTTGACTTCAATTCTTCTTTTCTCTCCACTGCGTGGATCAAAACTCTCGATATCATATCCTCTCCCATCAGCTGAAACGTCCTCTGGATTTCTGCCCCACCTTCTTTCGCATTCCATAACGAGCTTCATTCCTGCAAGCTCAACCTCTCTCTTTTTCCTCCAAAGATCTGGATCAAAACTGGCAATAGCACTTTCAATCTCCTCCAACACACTTTCTCCTTCCATTTCCTCAGCAATTTTGTGCAAATGTTCCGTTAATTCTTCAGGCTTAAAAACCCAGAAAACTGCTAAGGGCTCGGATAACCTATCCCCGACTTTCAGAGCTCTTCTGAATTCTCTCTTTTTCAACTCTTCGAGCTCCTTGATCTTCTTCTTTGCCTGTTCCTCTGAAAAATACCTTCTGTAGTACTCAATCTCAACATTTAAACTTTCAATCAGCCTGTTAATCCTTTCTTTAAGGTACAATCTCTGTTCTCTTTTGATTTCCTCAACAAAATCCCTGTTTCTTATTTCTGGTTCTCCAGCCTCCAATTTATCCATCAGTTTCGCTTCAATCTCATCTGAGAGTATAACTGGTTCAAGGGTTCTGAGGAAGCCGAAGGGTTTTACACAACCATTGAAAACAACAACTGGCATCTCGTAGATTGGCACTCCGTAGCAATCAAAAATTTTGATCAGTCTAACCTCACCATACCCGCTTTCCTCGCCTGTAAAAATCGCTTTTCCCCTCTGGCACATTCCGATGTAGAGAGCTTTGAGTATTGCGGGATTATCGAGTTTCAACTCTTTTTCACTGATTAGCTTAACGTCTTTCAGATCGAGAATTTCTGCTTTTGACGGCTTTGCTTTCTCCTCAAGTAGAATTCTGTCCGGGTTTATTCTGTCTTTTTTGATCTCAAAAAAGGTGAATTCATCGTAAAACTTACCCTCTCCAAATCCAGCTTCACCGAAATAGAAAAGGAACTTCCTCAAGTCCTCTTCAGTTACTATTTCAACAATGTTCTTCCCTTCAAGAAGTTTCTCAGCCCTTACGTGCTTCTTTGCAGCCTCAGCCTTTTCAAGCACGAGTCTTATTTTATGAAGGAGATTTCTCCCAGCATCCAGTTTTTTGGCAACCTCTTCCCCAACATCTTCAATTCTATCCTCGACGTAAGCTCTCCATATCTCACTTTCAATGTCTTTCTCGGATACAATCATTCCGATTATTTCCACACTTCCAATATCGAAGTCCTTCTCTATGGTTTCAACTTTCTGCAGGACTACTTCGAGAACTCTCCTCTCAATTTTGAAAACTGGTAGCATGCTCAGAATGAAGATGTCCTTTTGCTGTCCGTACCTGTAAATCCTTCCAACTCTCTGAATGAATACAACTGGATTCCACGGAATTTCATAATGGATAACAACGTTTGCAACCTGCAAGTTCAGGCTCTCTCCTGCAGCATCAGTTGCAATGAGTATTTCAGCACTGTCCCAGAATTTTGCAACTTCTGCCTTCTTCTGTTCGTGGTTCAGCCCACCGTGTATCGTTACTATTTTTTCCTTACCATAGATGTCCCCAAGAACCTCTTCGAGATGGAAAAGAGTTGCGAGGAACTGTGTGAAAATTATAACCTTGTTTCCTCTCTCAACATGCTCACGAACCAGCTGAATTAACCTTTCTGTCTTTCTGTCCCTCCCCCTCTCTATCAGTTTTCTTCCCTTCTCTATCAATCTCTCAAGAATTTTCTTCTCCTTCTCCACGAGATCTTTTCTCACTGGAACAGATTCTATAATCTTCATTCTAAGCTTTTCAAGCTTTTTGTCGTCCCCCTCTTCCTCAGCCTGCTTTAACTCGTTCAAAATTTCCTCGGCGTTCTCAAGCTCCTCTGCAAAACCCTCGAAGAGCCTTCGGTATCTGTTTTCCAGAACTTTAACTCCTGCTTTAATGCTCGATGAAACGGCTCTACCAACAATTGTTGCAACAAGACCTATAGCTCTGTTGTTCTCCTGCTCAGCCAGCCTATAGTAGCTCCGTATGTACTTCTCAACCTCCCAGTAAAAGTCCTTCTCCTCATCGTCCGGCTCGATCTCAATGGTCAGCGAGTTTACCTTTTGCGGAAAGATCTTCTTTCCATCCAGATCCAGAACTTCCCTCTTCCTTCTCCTGAACGTGTACTTCTTTACGAATTCCTCCCAGTTATGATCGTCAACCGTGCTGTTGATCAGGCTGAGCCGGTATATGAAGCGATCTTCCTTTCCATCGTGGGGTGTTGCAGTTAACGCCAGCATGTGCTTTGTTCTGTCTCTCAGAACCTCGATCAGCTGAGCCCTCTGATTTTCCGGAGTCGCTCTGTGCAGTTCGTCAACCACTACAATGTCCCACCTGTAATCTCTAACTTTGCTCAACCAACGCTCTCCTTTCAGTGTATCCATCGAAGCTATGAGCCATTTCTGCTTCAACGGATCTTTGCCTTCTCTATCAACCTCTTTGAGTATGGGAACATCCATTCCAAACTTGCTTTTCAGCTCATCCTGCCACTGGTACTGAACGTTTGGCGGAGTTACTATGAGTATTCTGGTGTTTGGGTTTCTCAGCACCATCTCCTTGATGAAGAGTCCGGCGAGGATCGTTTTTCCCAGTCCCGTTTCGTAGGCAATGAGAACCCTAACAGGTCTCCCGCTATCGGCCATATCCAGCAGATTGAGAAAATCCTCAAGCTGGTAAGGCAGGAGGTTGATCTTGGATGCAGCGAGAACGCTAATGGGGTCATAGTGGTACTTGGTGAAAAGGTAGTAGGAGTCCGTGGCAACTCTGAAGAGTGGATAGAGCGTCACTTTACACCCCACCTTTCAAGTTTCGCATCTAATCTCTTCAGGTGTTCGAGGATCTCCGTTGCTCTGTTCGCCTCTCTGTCGTTCTGCCTTGAGGCGTCAAGCCTTATTCTTGCGAGAGCTTGCAAAACTCCAACCACAGCCTTTCTTGAGTATGGTATTTCGCTCATAACCTTATCAAATCCCTTCATACCCTCAATATCATAGGCTCTCAGAGCTTTGTGGATGTAGTCAATCAGGCTGTTGCCCTTGATTGTGTCATAGCCTGCAACCTCTATGTTCGAATCCCCTCTGTAGTAATCCTGCAGGATCACGCTTTTCTTACCCTTCTTTTTCTCAATTTTAATCAGTCCGCTCTTCTCAAGATCCTCCTCGTTCAATCCAAGACTTTTGATGAACTGGTTGGCAGTATCGTAATCCATCGTATCCATGCCGTTCAGGCGGGAGTAAACGTAGAAGGTTGTGATTGCGTCTGCATCTTCTCCAATCATCTTTCTGGTTATGTACCTCGCCATCACCGTCTGGGCTATTTCGATGGCGTTCTTCGCTGTGATCTTGCCGGAATAGCTTTTTATTTCGGAGTATGACGTGAGGACTTCCAGAGCAACACCCATCGCAGCAACAAGAAGATCGGAGCCCTTTAAACCGTATTTTTCAAGCTCATCTGCTCTTTCATAGATTTTTTGTTCGATTTCAGGCAGTATCTCTTCTATGATGCCCGTCTTCTCTTCTTTCCTCTTTCTTGCGGTTATGATCAGGCTGTGGTAGATTGATTTCTTTCCCATAGAAATCTGGCTTTCAGAAAACTCAGTATGGATAGGAAAAGTTGCAGTAATATTAAAGCCCGATCGTCTGAGAGCTTCAAGAACGAAATACCATGCTTCAGGATTTTTGTGCGCAAAGAAGAGAACGAGAATACCTTTATCGTCAAGCAGATTATGAACATTCTGCATCGTTCTTATGAAAAGAGTATTAAAAAACTCCTTATTTCTGTTTCCGCCAACATCAAGCTCTTCGGCAGTTTCCACTTTATCGTTTCTGAAATATTTAGATTCTTTTTCAAGTAAATGTCCAACTATCCGTCTGTGCCAAATATAAAAAACTTCACTCAACTCTCCATAGGGAATGTCATCGTAATAAGGGGGATCAGTAATGATTACTTTGAACTTCTCATGTGGGCTCCAAGATACTGTTGATTCATTGTGAATCTTTAAGTTGCCACAATTATTGGAAAGTTTATTAATAGAGTATTTTAATGAGTCCAGAACATCATCTATCATCCCGTTTATCGTTCCAGAGAATGCAGCAAAGGGATTTACATCAACATAGTTCCACGAAATCGAAGGCCTCCTAAATGCAAAAATATCTCTTACTTGCTGATTATGGTAATTCCAACCAACAGATCTGCAGTTATGGTATGCGTGTTTTACCAACACTATTGATAGGAAAATCCCTACTGCTTTTGCATAATCTTCATATTTCTTAGCAATTTTGCCAACAATTCTTCTCGCCTTTTCTGCGAATTTTACCATCAAAAGTAGTTGCCTTGGATTGAAAAGATGATAATGTTTTGGCAAGTAGAGTGTAAATCTGTAGTCTCTTGGCATCTCTTCGTCAGGGATCAACCCCTCACGATAAAACTTAAACCAGCTCTTTTTCAGCTCTTTTTCAGCTTCTTCAAAAGCTTTCAAATCCTCGTCAGAAGGAATGTCGTATTCCTTTCCACCTCTACCACCAGAAAGTAACACAACAGCAAGCATCCTCTCCTTTTCGTTCTCCCTGATTTGCCTAACAATCTCTTCGTTGGGTATTTGCGCTCCGCATTTCAAGCAAACTCCATTTCCTCTTGAAACATTACCTTCTGGAGCTTTGCCCTCTTTAATCTCAAGCTTCAGCTCATCCCCTTCAACCTTATAAGCAAGATAAAGCTCCCTCTTTTTCGTTTTAGCAAGCTGCCATGAGCCAACTAAAGGGGTTTCAAAACCGCACTGTGGGCATTTAACAACCCAAGCGAAAATGTAGGCTGCAACATCCTTTCCATCGTGTTTCGGATAAAACCTGCCAAGCTCCTCTTTCAGCTCGTTGAATATCTGCTCCGCATACTTCTTAACATCGTAATAGAGCTTCATCCCATACTTCTTCGGATATTCAAGAGTGGCTTTGAGGATTAGATAGGCGACAGGGTTGTAATCAACAGCCACAACATTGCATCCAAGCCTCAAAGCCTCGAACGGAATTGAGCCTCCACCAGCGAACGGATCGAGAACTGTAGGTATTTCTCCCCACGTTTTGATTATGGCATCTTTCAAAAACTCTGCTGGAGGATCCTGAGTGTGTGCCCTCGGACCCTTCTTTATGTCTTTGGGTATTCTCAGGATATGCAGTAAACTCGTTTTCAGATCGCCATTCCCAAATGTCTTTGGTAGGTTCTCCTTCGAAATTAAAGCTCCCAGAACCGCAGCCCTTGCGGTGATTAAGGGCTTTCTCGCCCACCAGTAGTGGAGAGAAAAAATAGGTGGTTTGGCATTTCCGAGTTTCTCAATCCTTGCCTCCTCACTTATCTCCTCAACCGGGATGAATTCCTCAATCAGCAGCTTCATCGGATCACCCTTTTGAGATCTTCAACATCTGAAATGAGATTTATGTTCTCCTCTCTGCATGCTTCCTCGTAATCCGTATCAAGGCTCATCAAAGCGTCAAGCCCGTAGTACT
>Ga0180935_1087_pt1 | contig 13796 bp, 14 predicted proteins | sample Deesub1362A_J573_FD_124196 | JGI IMG/M metagenome (GOLD analysis project Ga0180935, IMG submission 124196) | Archaeoglobus sp. JdFR-31
GTAGAATGGTAGAATGGTAGAATGGTGATCTCAATTAACTGATTTTTCTTCCGATTACTATGTATCCTGTGTGCCAAACTCTCACAAATGGTCTCGTTCCCACNTTCTTGTGCTCGAGATCTATTCGTGCCAGTTGAAAGCTCTGCAGTTCTTCGAAACCTTGCCTTAGCATCTCAAAATAAACCTCTCGTGTTGCATCCATGTAAGGGTTGTAAACAACAAGATAGCCGGTCTGTTTGAGCAAGGTCTTGGTAAATGGTATGAATTCCACATCGTTTTTCATATCTAGNGTTATTAAGTCGAATTTTATCTTAAACGAGTCATATATATCGAATATGTCTCCGATGATCTGGTATATGTTTCTAAGTCCTGCTAACTCAAAGTTTCTTCGTGCAATGTTTGCAAAATCAGGTCTTCTCTCTATTGTTACAACGATTCCATCTTTGTTGAAGTATGCGAGGTATGCGGAGAGAACACCACTCCCGGTTCCGCAGTCGAGAATACTACTACCCGATCTAAGTCCTGTGAAGGCGATTATTGCTCCGATATCTTTGGGCATTATTGGAGTGGGACCTTTTCTGAAGTGTGTGAAGAAATCAGAGGGAGAGAATGGTCTAATTTTGAATTTATGTCCAAGATGAGTCTCTATTTCGTCACCGTACTTCCTGTCTTTTATTTTTGATAGATCGATTACTCCTTTGTGTGTGTGAAACTCCCCCTCAAAACTGTTGACTATGTAACTTATCTTGCCTGAGTAGATGACAATGGGTAAATTCAGCTCGGTAGAAGAGTCCGATCCATCAGCAGAGTTCATTTTACTTTCAGTCATGATTGAGTTCAATATGGGTGGGGGTAAAAAACCTGTTCAGCCACCCTGCAGTCTCATAAGTGCTTCTGCGAGGTCACCACNAGCTTCTTCAAGAGCTCTTCGTGCCACATCTTCAGACACATTTGCTTGCTCCATTATTAGTTTGACATCATCCTCGTTTATCTCTGGTTTTCTCTCTATTACCTCGTATTTTCCGGAGATCTGAAAAGTTTCTATACCTCTTGCTGAAATTTTTGTTACAGATGGATCTCTGAATATCATGTCCTCTCCTCGAGTTCTGATAATAACTTCCTCTGCTTCAATTTCTTCCATATCGATTCCCATCTGTTTCATCATCTTTTTCATCTGCTTCGGATTAGTGGGAAACATACTCTCATCAGATTCGAAATTGTATTAATATCTTTGGTTCGGCGAAATACTTTATTGGAGGGAGTAGTAAAACACCACCGTTAATTCTTTAAATTCCTAACTCACATAACCTTATAGCAACTCATGTGCCGGGGTGGCAGAGAGGCACTGCGGTGGACTCGAGACCTGCGGGAAATCCACTGCCCGCAAGGGCACCTGGGTTCAAGTCCCAGCCCCGGCGTCCATTTTCGAAATAATAAGTCCCCAGAACTATTTTTTCCAAAATAAATCTATACAGCTTGTATATTTTATTACCAAATCTTTTCAAGCGTTTGTTTTCATCTTTCAGGTCACAAGTCAAGGTTTCACTTTATGGAGGGGCAGATAACATTACTGGGGAGAGTGGTAGGTTAAGATTATACTCCTTAATTATTCCTGTTAAAAATTTGAGCTCTTTTAGGAACCTACACGTTACTTTGGCGATCAAGCGACTAAGATAAAAAATAAGAATAAAGTTTTAACTAAGTCAAAAGTAGTGGGTTTCATGGGAAGGTCAAAAACGAAAATGGGCATAGTGGAAATCACGTTTGAAGAAGAAAGAAAGCTTTTGGAATTGCCTCCTAAACCAGAGTTGCCAAAGTATTCCTCGCAGCTAATCAATCTTGCAAATCAATTTGCACAAGGAACTCGTCCAAGAGTTGTTGGTCAGATGAGTGAATTGATTAACGAATTCAGAGAAAGTGGAGGTAGAACATTTGAGGACTGGAAGAAATGGTATTTGCAAAAATACCCTCATGCAATAGCTGAAGCCACACGGAAAATATGGAACATGCTTGGTAACTTCAAAGAAGCTTTGGAACAATTGGATGAAGATGATGTGAGAAGGTGGGTAGAAGATTTAGTACTTATCAAAACTTACGAGGGCCTTATGTTGCAGGATGCTATTCTGAAGAAAGTTGCAGAGGAGGTTGAGGCTAGTTATCGCCTTGCTACCCCAGAAGAAGAGTCCAAAGGTGTTGATGGAGTGATTATTCTTGAGAGTAAAGAAATTCCTGTGTCGATAAAACCTAAAACGTATGTTATGCAAGAGAGACACTTGCCTGAAGAGCTTAGAGGGCACTTGATTATTTATGAAAAGAAAAAAAATAAAATTGTAGTTGATTACACTGAATTGCTAAGCTTACTTGGAGGTGATGAACCGTGATGAGACATTATCACCTCATTAATTGCGATTCCAACGAAGTGATGGCAAATTTCATAAATTCTGGCTTTGTTGGAGTTAGGCCAGTTCTTACGAGTAGCCAAAATCTGGAACGACAAATTAGAGATACTGTGAGGATGAACTGGGATATTCTTGCAGATCTCGCTAGAGTCAAAACAGGAGACTACATTATGTTGCATACTAGTGGGGTCATTAAAGGAGTCTTTGAAGTTGTAGGTAGTCCTCTTGTCATTCAAGCTTTATCTCACCTGTTTGACGGTCCCAATATTGACACCAAGAATTGGTCCAATAATTGGACTGCTGTTAAACAGCAGATTGACTCTCACAGTCCAATATGGATGATACCGATAAAACCACATAATGAGATATACTTTAAAGAAATGTCCATGGATGTCGTGTTTGATAGCATTTCAAGAGGAATTATCACAAGCCTCCCACAAAGGTTGAGATATGAAGATAAGAACAAAACAACGAAAGGCCTTACAGAGAATGACTTTGAAGTAATTTTGAGATTATTTTACAATTATTCTTTCATTGAAAACGGTAATACTCAGAGTAGCAGTCCAAGTAATTTAGTTCCAGTAACTTTTGATTACTTGTGCATTGATGGTTACGAGAAAAACCTTGAAGCATTGGTTGTCCACAGAATTAGGTCCGGAACCTTTGGAATTTCTGGAGTTCGGTTTTCACATTCAAATGTTCTCAATATGGTTCCGCTAGGATACTTGAAAATGGCTGACTTATTAACATGGGATGAGAAAAATGGCGAAATCATCAACCCTTGGATATGGGAGCTTAAAGTTAATTCTCTAAGCTGGAATGCTCTGAAAGAAGAAATCAAAAAGCTTTCCCAGAGAGCATCATATCTCAGCACTTTCTTTAAGACATCACAAGAAAGCTTTAAAGTAACTGGGATTGTTGTTGCTCCTAATTTTAGTGGGGACGCAATAAACAAGTTCCGAGAACTAATAACCCCAATAGGAGTCGTGGAAGAACTTCTCTTGGTTAAGTATCACGAGACAGGACAAAATGTGCAATTCACGTTAGTCGGAAGAGTGTAATCAAAAAATATAAAAAGAAAAGTTACTTGTTGCGATAAATAAACTCTACTTCAAAATTAATTCCTAACCTTCTCTGTTTTATTCCAACCTTTTCTTCGATTACCTCTCTTAAGCTTTCGTCAATTTCATAACCAATCGAATTCCGCTGTAATTCAATTGCAACCTTTGTTGTGGTCCCAGTTCCCAGGAATGGATCAAGTACTGTGTCACCCACTATTGAGAACATTCTGATCAACCTTCGCGGTATCTCCTCCGGGTATGCGGCAGTTCTTCTGGCTATTTTTGAGTGAGTTTGGCGCTCTCCTTTGATATCATCCCAAATCTGGCTGAACCATTTATCCCTTTCTTCTTTAGTGTATTTGCTTGCATACCTCAGTGGGTCTTTTGGTTTGAACTTTCTTGGTTCGCCTTTTCTGAATATTAAGATATATTCTACATCTAGTGTGACATATGCATTTGGAGGTAAAAATCCAGAACCAAGAAATGCGTTTGGTTTGTTCGTGGGTTTTTTCCAGAGAATGTACGGCAAAGTTACAAAGCCAATCTTTTCAAAGTACTCAATGATTTTAGCATGATTAGGGAATAATCTGAAGTTCCCGTTGAGCTTTCTTGTTGCATCCCCAATATTTATACATGCAATCCCCCCTGGAACAAGCACACGATAAAGCTCCTTCCAGACCGGCAACAAGGTCTTATGCATTAGTTCATAAATCTCCCTGACAATCTTCTCCTTTTTCTCATTATTGTCTGTAATTTTTAATTTCTCAAAAGCTTTATCGATATCGGGGTTTAACTCTCTGAAAAGCTCATCCCATAACTCAATCATTGGATACGGTGGGGAAGTTACTACTAAGTGAATACTCTCATCATCAACTTCATCCATTTTTCTTGAGTCATTGAAAATAATTTTATGTTTGGTTCTTATGTCGACAGCCATTATTTCTCCTCCATTCCTTTCTTTATAGTAGTTGATACAATTGATTTCTCAGATAGCCACATCAGGACAATGTTTCGTATAATTTCAGCATCTGTTTGGCCCAAAGTACCTCTTAATTTTTCAATCAACCCCCATTGATTCTTAGTAAATGTAACTTGGACTCGTTTTACCTTCTCTTTTTGTGTCATTTAACACTCACCCGAAACACATAAGTGACACATAATTTTTAAAGCTTGTGGTTGGACGAATCTACATCAACCTGCCACTCCGGAGTTTTATAGTATATACATAAACAATTTGACAAGACAAATTTCGGCGTCTAAAGAAGTCAAAAAACATGAAATAGGTAAACCCTTAACCTTCGAGAAATTGAAGATAGATCTAAGACTTTTGAGGACAAATTAGAGAAAAGAAAGTGTTTTTTACAGAGTTTAGCTAAGTGTGAGGTAAAAAGAACCATAAAAATTCCAATCTCATAACCAAACATGACATGCAGTGAACCTTCCACATTCCTCACAACGATCAGTCGGAACCATTTCATTGGTAAATGGACAAATTACCCAACTATCAACAGCAGCAAAAGGACAATCTTTCCCCTCAAGAATGGCAATGACATAATCCAAACTTCTATAAAGCCCATTTCTTCGACACATCCCATCATGGTAAAACTCACATTGAATACACTTCCACCAATGCTTTTCATCTCGCTTTCTCCATTCTTTTACAATCTCCATTCTCACATCCATAACCAACCCCTCAAAACCTTGTAAGCAATGGAGCATGATAATCCTTCAACCACTCAAACTCCCTCACATTCACCCTTTCATCATTCAACTTCTCCCAATCTCCCCGTTCAAACTCCCAAAATACCAATCCAAGTCTGTCATAAAAGCTGGTTTTCATCTTCAAGCCACGTAGCCAAGTGGGGGGGGCATGCTTGCCGACGGCAAGCAAGTTTTGCCCATGACCCTCAAGTGGGGCAAGGGAGAAGGATTCACCCAACGCCACTTTTTCAGCATTACCCCTATCGAACATTACTTGAGCTTCCCATCCTATCAAAATCTGGCTTGCCTCAAACATCACCTCAACCTTATCTTTGCCAAAACTGAACCATCCCCTTACCCTTGACGAGAAGCTTACTTTTATCTTCCTATTTTTATAAATTGTATTGATTCTTCCATTAACGATTTTGTCCCAATTTCTCAGCAGCTCAAAATAGCTCCTGCAATCAACAGCATTCAGAACAAAACAATAGCTTATCGCAACATCCAAGCTTCTTTCCGCAACAAAACTTTGCTCTGCTCTCCATCCTTGCTCTGCTTCAACCTCAAAGTATTTTCTTTCCCTTTCCGTCATCTTCTCACTTGCTATTTTGTTCATCGCTGAAGCTGCTTTATCGTAAACCTTCAACGCCAAGCTATTGGTGAACTCGATAACAGTCAAATCCTTTCCATCGCTATGCTCCCAAACAATTCTTGGGCTTCCTCTCTGCTTTGCTCTCTTTAACTCCCTTGCTATTCTCATCGCTTCCATCGAAATTTCCCAAAAGAAGTCCTCATCCACTTTCTGAGAAATATCGGTTTGATAAACATGGGTGAATGGTGGCAATTCAATCTTAACTCCATATTTCTCAAACTTCCATTCCAACCACTTATGGAGCAACTTTGATAATCTGTAAGCTGCCCAATACGCTTCAAATATGTTAATCTGCCAATCATTCTCCTCCTTTCCTGCAAGCATTCTAAATTTGTTCACCCTGAATTTTGAGAATAATCCACCAATATATGATAGAAAAAGCGTAACATTGGCATATTCTTTCTTATCCCTCAGAATCTCGATACTCTCAACATCATACAGATTAACAACCCTCAATCTGAAGCTTACCGGCTTGCTTTTGATCCCTCTCACGTATCCCGGAATTCCGCAATGCTCCTTCATTGCAGCATTAGTTATCGCTCTCTTATCCTTGTCATCCTCCAGCTTCTTAATCCAAATACCCTCTTTCATCCTGAATTCAATGGTATCAATTTCAACCGGCATGGTGAGAATAGCCATGTAATCTTTAACCCTAATAACCGGTATAACTTCCGGCATGCTTTGATATAACTCATAACGCAAATTAAAGCTCTCATCGTTCAGAATATCGTAATCTTTTGGCTCATCGAAAAGATACTGATTTGAATAAAACAGCCCTTCCAGCTCTTCAACAAATTTTGAAGCTTGCTTATCTGCCTTTTCCCCATCAAAAAATTCCTTGGCTATTTCCTTCATTTTTTCAGCAAGCTGATTAACAACCTTCCTTTTACCGTTATCCAACCTTTCTCCCTTATTGTAAACCCCAAAGAAAACGCCAATGTAAGCTTTTGGCATTGGATATTTTTCTCTCAATTCTCTCAGCTCTTCAAGCAAAGCGAAAAGCTCATCCTCTAAACTGTAAATTTCATCATCCAAACTGTTTATCCAATCGCCAATATAAGAATCATCAAAATCGTTTATCTCAACACTCTTTGGAGCAACTGAGCTTATCAGCTCTCTCAAATCCCAATACTCCCTGAGTTTCTCGAACAGATTAAGATAAAATCGAGTATCCTTTAAGTTGATATACTTCATTCCTAAACGCTTTGCAAGCTTCCTAAAATGATAAGCAAACCTCTCAGCTTCTCCACTTTCGGCAATCCACTCACCATATCCCTCTTTGCTCAACTCTTCCTTAAGCAAGTTGTAGAACTCTTGCCACTTACTCACCTTTCTGTTTCCTTCTTTCTCAGCTTTAGCCCTCTCATGGTATAGATCAACTAAACTCCAAAAGACCTCTTTCAGCCTTTCCAAGGTATCATATCCATGTAGCTTCAGAAATCGGTTATATGCTTCAAACTCCCACGCCCTCAAAACCCTGTGCTGAAAGCTCTCTTTGTGGTATCCCAATTTGCCAGCATGAAAGTTTCTCAGCAATGTTATTTTTGCCGATCTATTAAGCTGAGGGAAAATCTCTTTCAAGTCCCTACCCGTATATTCTCTATAAACCCTTTCAGCAAGCTTTCTGAACTTCTCGGCAAACTCATCATCAAGCTTTGGCAGCTCTTCAGGAAAATCCTTTTCCTCCAACGCTTTTTGAATTCCCTCAATTGTAAATCGATTGGTGAGTAAAACCAGATACAAAAGCAAATGTCTCCAGTTAATATCCGTATAGCTTCCACCCTTCACATAAATAACAATGCTGCCATCTTCCTTTTCAACAACTTTAGCGTAACGCTTTCTTTTCACCGATAGGAAACAGATTATGTTCTCTCCCTCATCCTTAAGGTTATCCTCTTTGAAAAGCTCTTTGGGATACTCATTGAGCTTATTTGCGTAATCCATCAACGCTTTAAGCTGCCTTTCACTTCCGGCAACATACAATGAATCCGTATCAGAATAAAGAACATCCATGCCAAGCTGCAAAGCCTTAACAACAATTGCCATGATCTGGTATCTCACAAAGCCTGTTATGGCTGCCGGAATTGATTTGGTAAAGAATTCCTCAACATTCTGGGCAGTTTTACCATAAACTGAGTTAAGCAGAACCTTAAAACCAACCTGAGCCGGATCACCCTCTTTCTTAAGCTTCTTCCTCATCCCGTAAAGCTCAATATACTCCATGCTCTTTTCCCTGCTCTTTGCCCTTGCCCCATACAAAATCCTGATTGGAGAAACACATTTCTCAAACTCTGAATTGAGAAGTTTGTTAATCTCATATTCAACTTTTGTTAAAATTACCTCATTTCCACGCTCCGCTTTGATAATACCAAAAGAATGTGAGATATCGGCAACCTTCTTACCCTTATCAAAACTCCTTACGTAAGGGATTGAGAAACGGTTTGAAACGTTCCACTCCTCTCCTATTTCTGGCTTCTCAACATCCAACTCAACGAATATTTCAACCTCTCTTTTAACCTTGCACAAAAGCAATGAGGATAAAATCAAATCATCGTAAACATCCTTATCGAAAGGAGCATCTTTAAAAAACTCAGCATTCCTAGCATAGATATCTAAAAGCCCCTGTTTAACAATACTAAATGGATAAGCAGAAGTTAAATCCAAATATCTTATCTGTTTCTCATTCTTTGGTTTATGCTTCCCCGTTCTCCACGTTCTGGTTAAACCACCGAGATAAGCAGCGTTCCAATCATCAATATCATCGCTCACCCTTCCAATTAAATGTTTAAGAAAAGCTCCCGCAATTGTCCCACTCCCCTTCTCCCACGCATGCTCATAACACTGAACACTCGCCCTTTTCTCAATTTTCAGCTTATCAGCAACTCCCTCAACCCTTGCCATCAGATCACGGTAAACGTAAGGGAGAGAAAGAACATCGTAAATAGCATAGATAACCGCATCATAACCCAATTCTGCTTTCTCATATTCCGTATAATCAATTTCCTTTTTTGGAAATGGAGAGTTTTTGGCAAGCTCTTTTAAGCTTCCTGCTATCTGCAAAGTTCGAGCAAGGTAAAGAGTATCAACAATGAGGTATCTATTTTCAACCTCTCCTTTCTCATCTTCATCCTTCAGCTCCTCCCCTTCCGCATTTTCCCTAATCTCATAGGTGAAATACAGATATCGTTCAACACTTCCGCTCCCAACCCTATAACCGTAAAATCGCAAACCCTTAATCCCGTAATACCTCAATCTTACAGCAATCAAAGAGAGGTCAAAATGAGCAATGTTATGGCCGAGAAAATCTTTGGGATTTGCCTTAATATGCTCAACAAAAGCTTCCAGCATTTCTTTTTCGGTTTCAAACTCTCTAAACTCAACCTCAAAACCATAAGCTTTTACATCCTTCTCAACTCTTTCAACCTCAACAACCTTGCTTCCCCAAGTAAAGAAATAAATCCGCTTCTCTTTAATATCCATCAGTGTAATAACCTTCACATAGGCATTCAAAGCCGAATAAATCGTTTCAATGTCTAAACAGTAACAATCGCCAACATTAAGTCTTTCTTTATCCAAATATTTCTTCCAGATTATTTCTCTAATTTCCTGCTTCTGCTTTTGTTGTAAGCTCAATAAATCTACAAAATCAATTCCGCTATTCTCACCTATCTCAGAAAAATCAATCTCAACATCTCCTTGCTTTGCCCCCAGGTCAGAGAGTTTAAGCCCACTCATTGTAGCAGTCAACTTCTAACTCAGAAACAGCCGTGAGCAACATTTTTAACCCCATTAGACCAGTAAACTAAACGCCAATCCTCGATATCCTCAGAAAAGTTAAGAGAGGGGCAACCATGCCCCTCATCCATCCCGCTTAGTATGGCTGAACAAGCCAGTTGACCTTCCTCTCTCCTTTGGTAACTGCCCTCGCTGGAACCTTCAGAAAGATCCTGCCATTCTCCTTCCTGCCCTTCTCCAGAGCTGCCTTTATTGTGTCCTCCCCGATAAAGCCTATGTTGTCGAGCTCCTCCCCATTCTTGTTTCTTACTTCCACAACCAAGATTTTTTGGCTTTCCTTCTCCGTAACAGTCGCATTCACAACCTCTACTTCCTCCAGCCCACCAAATAAATCCGCCAATTCCAAAGCCATACCTTCTCTCACCTCTTTTTTTCTTTTTCTCGCCCCCTGCGGGAATCTCACCCGCATTCTCCCTCAATGGGAAGGGGCCATCTTCTTCCTCAATTCCACAATAAACGAAACTCAACTCGACAATATTCGAAAACTTTTTATAATGGAGAATTATAATATCCATTGCGGTTTCCCCCTTCCATTTTTTTCTTAAGCTCCGAAATCTTCCCCCCTAATTGTTCATCCAAAACAAGCAGCGCCATCGCCGCAACTGTGGGGCTTCCATTCGTGACAAGCTTCCACAGTTTTTCACTGTCAATCGCCATTCGTAGTCCTCCTGGCTACTTGAAACACCAAATTACCTTGATCATCCAGAAAAGCCTCCAAAACTGAGCCTTTCTGTAATCCTTTAGATTCGACCCACTTCTTTGGTAAAGCAATATAGTATGCCCGCTTTATCTTCTGGATTTTGTATTTTCCAAGCTTTATAACTGACATCACCTATAACATTTTTTGAAAAAATCTTAAGTTTTATTTCAGGATAGAAACGAGTTATCCAAACAGTTTGGATAAATTTGTTTTATCCAAACAATTTGGAATAATCAAAAAATTAAAATATGCCTTAAGTCATACCCTAAGGCGTGAAGCAAAAGACAAAACGAAAGGTGAAATCATGGAAGCCAAAAATTGTTGAAGTGCTTTTGCAACGTGATATGCCAAGAAAAGAATTAATCCAGCATATAGGTGCAAATACAGTAGGTGCTATAGCTGAAAGTCTCAAAGAGCTGATGGATAATGAAATCATTTCTGAGGTTAAATGTTCAAAAGATAAACCATACTGTAAAGATTGTATCGAGTTCAGAAAAGACAAAAAGATTGGACGCCCACCCAAAAATAAACCAAAAAAACGTGGTGTGGCCGCAAAATGTCTAAAATTCAATGCAGATGTAGAGACACTCAAAAGGCTTTTAGAAAAATACCCCGAAATCTTTGAAAATAACCTCAATAATTTTGTTAAATCTGATAAGCTTATTGAAAATTTATGGAAACACATTAAAAAAGAATTTATACCAGAAGTTGAGCCTTCTTTACTAAATCAAACTGAAAAATTGCTCCAACATATTGAGGAAAATCTTAAAATAGATGCATCCGCCATTTCACTTCTTCGCTCAAACACCTTTCCTCAGATGCTTAAATCTTCGAAATCATTTTTCAAACTGTTTGTAACTCACAATGCAGAGCAGATTATCAATTCGTATCAACTTTTCTATATGTATGCTACCTCTCAAGGTATCTCAAAAAAATCGCTCTATGAAATGACAAATACACCATCCGAGCAAATCAGAGTTTCAGAAGAGTTCTTCTGGGAACTTTTCAAACATTCAGTTTTATCCGATATCTTAAACGATGAATTCAACGAAGATGCTCTAAAATTATTGGAAAGACATATTAAATTAACACTGGAACTCTACTTGCACCTATCCAAAATAAGCTTAAAATAGGCCCATTCATTATCTCATTTCTCCACTTAAACCCTGCCACAATTTTTTACATGTGTAAAATTTTGAGTCACGACGATTAGAGCGTTCCAACTTTTTAAGTGGTGAGGGGTGGGAAAAAATATGTGTTTTTTTAAGATACGTCAATAAAATTCTCAGTAGTATCATTTCTAAAAAATCAGACTTAATAAGATCTGGCCGGTTATTCGATGCAAAGGAATATGCTCTTTGATATATCGTAGCTGGAACAACAATGTGTATCAATAAGGACAGCTTTCCTTTGTAGCGCAATCGTCGTAATCAATAAGATTTATAAGATATTTCAATAAAATTTTCAATAATCTCATTTCTAAAAATCAGTCTTAATAGTAACTGGCTGGCTATTCAATGCAAAAGAACACAGTATTTAATACATCATAGTTGAAACCACACTCCATATCAATAAGGACAGCTTCTCTTTGTAGAGCAATTGTTGTAATTGATAAAAAGGAAAAAATGTAAATACTTAAGGGAGTGTGAAGAGATATTCGAGCTCTTCTATTCTTCTGATAGCCTCTGGTTTTTCCTTAAATATGCTATCTACCACCAGCTCATCTCCAAAATCCACAAAAACCACATACCTTCCCCTTACTTCCATCATTTCAACCTCTGCACTCATAATAGTAAATTGAACTAAATAATTTAAAAAAATTACTATTCGTAATTCTTAATTCTATATTTAGAAATAAGAAGTGAAATATCAGAATTTGTAAAAAATTTTGCCGCAAAGTGTAACTTTGAGAATGTAGCCTTCTTTCCTTGAGAGATAAATTAACCCCCTCAATGTGGAAACTGGGTTAGGAGATTCCAGAACTTCAAGAATACTCAATTTTCCATCCTCTTTAACTGATTGTATTTTCTTTTAACCGGTCGAGTAAGTATCACCTTTGCCATTTCCTCTTACCCCCGTTCTTTCAACTGCATCAATATTTGCATTAACCCCGGATTTGCCCTCAACTTCTCAACAAAATCCAACATCTCTTTCAACCCCTGAAGCTTTTCAGGATGCTTCATGATATAATCCAGCAACTCTTTAGCAATTTCCGGCTCTTCCACCTCTAACTTTGCTCTCTCCCCTTCATCAAGTATCAATGCACATCTTCCACAATAGATATCAGTTGGAGCATTCAGATAACCACATCTTGGACATTTCTTTGGTTTTGCTTCAGCTTCCTTCTTCTCTTCCCCATCTTCAAGCCCATAATACCTCATTATCGCTTTATCAATATCTCTCCCAGATAAATGAACGTATATTCTCGGCATATCACTTCCTTGAACCCAGCCAAAATATTCACACATTTGGGCTTCAGTCAGGTAATTAGCCAGAACAGTAGCCCTTGAATGCCTTAAAAGATGGGGATTGACTCTTTTCTTTATTCCAGCTTCCTTTGCTGCTCTCTCAATAATCTTTCTAAAAGTTTGGTATTGAATACCTTCTCCAAAATTTCTTTGGGATAAGCTACAAAATACAAACGCTTCGGGTTCATCTTTCCTTGGATGAATTTCAAGCCATCTTTTTAAATATGGGGCAGCAATAACCAAAGGTATCTGCCTTTCACCTGTTTTTCCATTAACCCTAATTTTAACTTTCAAATCCCCATTAGCATTTGAAAACCAAATAATATCTCCAATTCTCAAGTTTGCGGCTTCTCCAATTCTCAACCCCCCTTCATAAGTAACAGCGATCAATGCCTTATCCCTCAAATGCTTTACATGCTCAATCATCTTCAAAATCTCCTCTTCAGTCAGGTAATCAGGTTTTGAGTTGTTTCTCTTATCATTTCCCCTCAGGATCTTTAAACCACTCCACTCCTCCCCATAAAACCATTTGAAAAACTTCTTTAACGTTTTTCGATACTCATAACCCGTATTTTCTGAATATTCTCCACTTCTCACTTTCTGCTGAACAATAGCCATAACAACCTTAATATCCTCCTCGCCCCATTCATCAAAAGGCTTCTTGTTGTAATTCTCATTAATGTAACGCAGAATACTCAGATACTTCCAGATCCTTGAAGCACTGATCCCCTGAATCTCAAGATCTCTTTTAAATCTTCCAAGCAGCTTTTTACTCTCTTCAGGCATTGAACTTTTCAAAATCTTCTCCCATTCTCTTTTTAGCTTACTTTCGTATTCATGGATATCATGTTTCATCAACAACCTTTTTTAGGTAAGATTTTATTTAAGCTTTTTGTGGGACTAAATAATTTAATTATATAGTCCCAGCCCCGGCGTGATTTTTCTGTCTTATGTTCTGAAGGTTCAAGAACAGAATCCGAAAGTGAACACGAGAAGAAGTAGGCTAAGGTATGTTAACTA
>Ga0180935_1043_pt1 | contig 11750 bp, 10 predicted proteins | sample Deesub1362A_J573_FD_124196 | JGI IMG/M metagenome (GOLD analysis project Ga0180935, IMG submission 124196) | Archaeoglobus sp. JdFR-31
AGAAGCATGCTGGATGGAGTCGATGAAAACATTCTGAAAGTCCTCAGCACATCGAAGAAAAGCAGTGAAATAGCGAAGGAAATAGGAGTTTCAAAGCCTACAGTGGTGGCACACTTAAAAAAGCTTGAGGGTTTAGGATTGGTTAAAAAAGAAGGGGGCAGACCACAAACAAAATACAGAATTGCTTAGTTTTGTTAACAAGCATAGGTGTCACATGAATATACTCTGGTTAAACTGGAGGGACATAAAAAATCCTGAGGCTGGAGGGGCTGAAATAGAGGTTTCTAATGTATTGTTATTCAGAATTAAAAAGAAAGATATAAAAATACTTTAAGAGATGAATAGTGTATGTTCAAGTTGCTTGTAACTGGCGGAGCAGGCTTTATAGGTTCACATGTAGCGGAATACTTTAGCAATAAAGGGTATGAGATTACAGTACTCGATAATTTAAAAAGAGGAGAAATTCTTGGTAGAAATATAAGCTTTGAACATAATATTGAATTTTTGAGAGGTTTGAACAATGTGAGCTTTGTTAACGGAGATGTCAGAGATTATCCTCTATTAAAGGAGTTATGTAGCGATGTCGATGTCATTGTTCATACTGCTGCACAGGTTGCAGTAACAACATCACTAAAAAATCCAAGAGAAGATTTTGAAATAAACACACTCGGTACATTCAATGTTCTCGAAGCTGCAAGACTAAGCAAAAATAACCCTATAGTCATCTACTGCTCAACCAATAAAGTTTATGGAGATAATGTGAACAGAATTCCAGTCGTAGAAAAAGACACAAGGTACGAATTTGCAGATAAAAAATTTAAAAAAGGAATTCCAGAAGATTTTCCAATTGATTTATGCGAACACACCCCGTACGGATGCTCAAAACTCGCTGGAGATCTTTACGTTCAAGATTATGGGCACACATATGGTTTAAAAACTGGTGTTTTTAGAATGAGTTGTATATATGGAGAGAGACAATTTGGAGTTGAAGATCAAGGTTGGGTAGCTTGGTTTACTATTGCAACAATGCTTGATAAACCAATTACAATATACGGAAATGGAAAACAAGTAAGGGATGTATTATATGTGAAGGACTTAATTGAGCTATTTGATAAATTTATAAGCAGTTCTGTAAGAAATGGTGTTTATAATGCTGGTGGAGGGTCAGACAATACTATTTCCTTGTTAGAGCTTTTGAATGTTCTTGAAAGAAGAACAGGTAAAAAGCCCAAGATAAGCTTTAAAGATTGGCGAATGGGGGATCAAAAGGTGTATATCTCTGATATCTCAAGAGCTAAAAGAGATTTGGGATGGAAACCAAGAATCGGTTTAAATAGTAGCTTAGACATTTTGATAGGATGGATAAATACAAACAGGCAGGTTTTTGAACTATGAAGGTACTTTTTCTGAACTGGCGGGATATAAAAAACCCGAATGCTGGTGGTGCTGAAGTAGTTATCCATCAAATCGCTATGAGACTAGTGAAAAAAGGATTTGATGTACAACTCCTAACTTCAAGGTTTCATGGATGCCTTCACAAAGAAGAAATCGATGGTATTGAGATAATTAGAATTGGGAATAGCTTTTCATTATATCCAAAGGCATGTTTGAAGTATCTAACAAATTATCGAGAAGATATCGATGTGGTCGTCGATGCAATAAACACAATTCCCTTTTTTACACCCCTTTATGTTAAGAAACCTATTGTAGCTTTAATTTTCCAATTAACAAAGGATGTTTATTTTAAACAGTTCCCAAAATCAATTTCATATCCTGCATATACTTTTGAACCATTATTATTTAGAATATACAAGAACCATAATGTTATCGTTTTGTCAAATAGCATAAAAGAGGAATTAGCAAATCTCGGGTTCAATAAGGTTTCCGTCGTTGAACCTGGAATAGACCATGAAAAATTAGCTCCAGGTGAAAAAACACAGTATCCATCGATTTTATATTTAAATAGAATTGTCCCTTATAAATGTGCCGATCATTTAGTTATTGCTTTTAAAAAAGTTAAAAAGGAAGTTCCTGAAGCAAAGTTAATAATTGTCGGATTTAGAGGGAAGAGTAAATACGAAAATTATGTAAAAGAGTTAGTAAAAAAGCTAAATCTCACAAATGATGTAATTTTTCACGGATTTATTAGTGGTGAAAAAAAAGTTAAACTCTTGCAAAGTGCATGGGTTCATGTTTTGCCTTCTATAAGGGAGGGATGGGGGATTTCAATAACAGAAGCTGGAGCATGTGGAACGCCATCCATAGGATATAATGTTGTCGGTGTCAAGGATGCTATAAAGGATGGTTATTCTGGAATAATTGTAGAAAAAGAAAATATAGATGCGTTGGCTAATACCATTATAACAATTCTAAAGGATGGAAACCTGAGGGAAAAGTTAAGCAGAAATGCTGTTGAGTGGGCTAAACAGTTTAGTTGGGAAAAGAGTGCTGATAAGTTCGAGGGAGTGATTAAGAATGCCATTAAACAGAAATTTTGAAGATCATCCTTTGGTTTCTGTTATTATTCCGACACGTAATTCAGAAAGAACTTTAGCTAAATGTTTGAAATCTATCAGAAATCAAACATATCATAAGTTAGAAATAATAGTAGTAGATAATCACTCGACCGACCGAACAAAAGAAATTGCAAAAAAGTATGCTCATAAAGTAATAAATCAAGGAGGAGGAATGGGTGTACAAGTAAATAAAGGTGTTAGCGAATCTCAAGGGGAATTTATTGCATACTTTGATGCTGACATGTACTTGACTTCAAATGTTATAGAGGAGTGCGTAAAAAAAGCACGAGAAGGATATCATGCACTGATTGTGCCAGAAAGAGTAATATCTAATTCTTTTTGGTCAAGAGTGAGAGATGTTGAAAAAAGATTTTATGCCGGAGACTTAGATGTCGAAGCTGCCCGATTTTACCTTAAGAGCGTATATTTAAGTGTAGGGGGTATTAACGAAAAGTTAAAGGGTTATAGAGATTTTGATGTTCACCAAAAAGTTAAAAGAGCTGGATATGCTGTAGGTCGAGTAAATTCTTATATTCTACATGATGTCGATCCGAAATTATTACTTATACTTAAAAAAAGATTTGTTAGAGCTGAGACTATTTTTGAATATTTAAAAGAACATCCTATGCATACTAAATCATTTATATTCAGAAAAAAATTAATTTTAGGTACTATCAAATTATTTTTCAAAGATCCAATCTTGGCATCAGGAATTATAATACTAAAAACGGGAGAGTATTTGGCATCATTTCTGGGATTAATATGGTATAAGTTTAAAAAGTTTAACATATAGGCAGAGAATCACGTGAGGTGTAGTCAATGAACTTATCTAAGAGCTTTTATAAGATCGGACATCTTAGATATATCTTGATTATATTCTTTTTTTTTGTAGTTAATTTTTTAATTTATCGAAACCTTTTATCAGAGGGATATCTTATAAATGGAGATTTGACTAGAGTTCAAACCATTGATGGTTTTATAAATGACCACATTCCGTTGTGGAATGAAAATGGAGGGTACTATACTATTTTTAGATTACCCAAGTTGCTTATATATTCTCCACTATTATTGTTCAGTCACATAGGTCTTGATATTTCCTTAACTAGAGTATATCTAGCTTATTTTGTTATGTTAGGTACAATATCTGCCGTGTCTATGTTTAGATTAATCGAATATATAACAGTTAATATCTTAAACACTAAGTTAGAAACTTACCAGAATATAATATTACTATCCGCATCGTTCTTTTATATATTGTCTACATATGTTGTAGAACACATTGTCCATCCCACAATAGTATATGGGTTTTATTTAGCACCATTAATATTACTAACATTAATGAAAGGGATCAACGAAAGTAAAAAAAATTATGCAATATATACTGCAATTTTATGGTCACTTGCCGTATCAGACGCTCATTGGATAGTTTATGGTAGTATCATCATCTCAGGATACATCATATATCATTTCTTCTGGTATATATTTAAATCACGAAATAAAATTTATTTTCATATTTATTATTTGTTGATAGTATTTATATTATTTATACTTCTTAATTTCTATTGGATATTACCAGGATCACTATCTGGTGGCACCTCTTTATATGGTAACATTTTAACTCGTGAAAGTATCTCAAATGTTCTATTCAGGCATGCCGATATATCAAATGCCTTTGCCATGAGGGTTAACTTTAATTTAGAGAAATGTTATGGCAATCTACCACCACTCCTCGGATTTTTCGAGGGTTTTAATTTGAACATTTGTTTACTTATACTTACAATATTTGGATTATCTATATTTATATTTCATATAAAAGAAAAAAATATCTTATTTTTCGGTATCTTATTTGTAATTTCCATCTTTCTTTCTTCTGGACCGAGGTTTGCCCCTAAATTGTTTAATTGGCTAATGTTCGATTTGCCAATCCACACAATATATGCATGGGCTTTTAGAACACCAAAATTTCATCAGTTTATAATTTTGGCTTTAGCACCGTTAATTGCACTAACTGGTTTAAAGATAAGTGAGAACATAAACAAACTAAACAAAGTATTTATTAAATTTATATTACCTTATTTATTTATAATATTAATTATAATTTTTAGCCTAATACCAAACTACCCACTAATTACAGGTGATTTCAACGGTAATTTAGATGTAGTTGATATACCTGAAGACTTCAAATTAGCAATATCTTATCTTTCAGAAAAAAAAGGAGATTACAAGATAATTTGGGGGCCCCCCTACCCTTATGTTAGTTTCAAAACTAGTTGGCACAGCAAACCAATTGGGGACCTTACAAATGATATAACTCCTAAACCAACGTTAAGTAATCCTAGATTCGAAAATAACCTGAACTTACCATTACTGTTTGGTTTTTTTGCCTTTGATAGTCTGGCATACTCCAAACAAATGAACAATTTGGAGAAGTTTTATACACCTCTTAGTGTTCGGTACATTGTAGTACATGATGACATACCTGCCATAAAACCTGCGACCAAGAGTTTAATAAATGTTCTCAATAATCAGGAGGGGTTAAAAAAGATAGGGAATTTTGGATTTATAACAATATATAAAGTTTATAATACTTCAGATCAGATTACTATAAAACAAAGAAGTATTCTAATTCAAGGTGGTTTACTTAAATATAGCTCTCTATCAAACATAGTCTATTTTATACCAATCAAATTTGGAGTTGTCTACTATGATGACAGCATATGGACATCTAAATACATTCAGGAATATACATCAATGATATTAGTCTCAAATAGAGTATCAGAAATTATCATTTCTAGTTCTTTGAATGAAAGTATAATTTTAAGACCATTTGAAGAAACAGACCATTATTATCCATTAAAATTTTGGTCTAAAACCACAGTAAATAGTATCGATTTTCGAAGAATCGTAAACAGATTAGAGTTGGAAGATCCCTATCAGCTTGACTATGGCTATGGGATAGTCTTCACTCGAGCGAAAAACACGACCTTGACCACCCCATTCAAACTCGACAAAACCGACAAATACAAACTCTTCATCCGCTATTTCGAAAATCAGAAGGGAGGAGAGATAAAAGTTTACATCGATAGTAGACCGATAGAGATTAACACAGAAAACCAATTCAATAAATTCGTATGGAAAGAACTTGGAACTTTCTACCTTGAAAAAAGAGAACACGAGATAGTTCTCGAAAATGTCAAAGGCTTCAACGCCGTAAACCTCTTCGTATTAATCCCCGAAAAGGAATACTACAAGGCGAAAGAGGAAGTCAAAAAACTCCTCGAGAACAAGACAGTAATTTATCTCTTCGAAGCAGAATCAGACCTCTACAGATCCAACGCTAAAATAACCAGAAACATCAACGCCAGCAACGGCGAATTAATAGCATTAAACAAAAACAGCAAAGCTTGGCAGGACATCGAAATAATCAAAAATGGAACTTATAAGCTTGTTTTAAGGGGTATTGGAAGCTTTGAAATCTCAATCGGTGACAGAACCTTTAATCTCACACCCTATTCCTTAAACTTCACATACACACCGATGTTCTACCTCGAAAGAGGGACATACAGACTTGAAATTAAGCCTCTGAGCGATAACGCAAAACTCGATGTTCTCTGGCTTTACTCCACCGAAACAAACCAAACCATTGACCAGCTCTTCGAAGTTAAAGAAAACCTCGCTGAGGTGGTTAGCTACACAAAAATTAATCCCACTTTGTGGAAAGTCAAAGTCAACGCAACAAAACCCTTCATGCTCTCCTTCGCCGAAGCATACGACCCCTTGTGGGAAGCGAGAGTCTACAAGGATGGTAAAAAAGTTGAAGCTGTTAAATCCATTCCTTTGTATTCAGTCATAAATGGCTTCTGGATCAATGAGACTGGTAATTTAGAGATCGTTATTAGATACAAACCCCAAGACTGGTTTGAGATTGGATTGGTTGTCTCTACCACTACTTTCGTTGGCTGTATCAGTTACCTTTTCTACGACTGGAGAAGAGAGAAAGGAGATAAATGGGCTTTGAAAGTTGAGATGAAAATCAGGAGAACTGTTAGACGAAAGTGATTTAAAGCTATCTACTAAAAATACTTGTATGTAATAATACAGCATAATATAAAAAAGAATAATTCGTCCTCTCGAACCGAAAAGGGTAAAAATTCACCTTAATTTAGAGAATAAATAAAATTGATAGATGACTTATAGAGATCTCTTTAGAATTTTTCCTTTATAATTCTGACTATAATCGACACGAATAAAACAGTAGAAAACTCTTTAATAATACTAAACATTTCTTGGTTATAGGTATAATCGTTCGATGATCTTCTTGTATCAAGGTTTTGAGCTGCTGAAAAAGATCTAACCAATATGAGATCACTCAGTTAATCTCTCAGATTCATATTTCCATATTAGATCGAAATACTTTTTCATTCCTGCTACAAGGCTTGGATTTTCAGTTATTGCAGCATCTCTCAAATATAAAGGGGTTTTTGGATCTTCTACAACAAAGATGGCTTTTCCAGTCTTATATTCATAACTAGGATCTATGATAGTCCCTCTTAGGGGGAGAACTGTCTTACTTAGTCTGATTTTTGCTTTAACATCTTTTTTTAAACTCTTTAAAATTTCTTCTTGGACTTTCTTACTATACCCACTCAAAAACTCTTTTCCGAGCAATATTATTCTTATTTCGACATCTCTGTCTAAAGCATCTATTAGCTCTTTTCTCACCCTATGATAGTACTCAAAGACCTTAGATAGTATGTCTATTTCTTTCTCAGCTCCTAAATACATAAGCCGTGTTTCCCTTTCTGAAGGTTCTCCAACCCTGATGACTTTAATTAGTTCTTTTGACTCTATTTCTGAAGGTTTGTACAACTCTTTCAGCAGATCAATAAATTCACATTCAATTCCCTCTATTTTCTTCAATCTATTTTTATATTCTATACCTATGTTATACTTCAATCTTTCTACAACATCTTCTGGAGACTTGGACTTATATCTAATGGGTCTTTCTAATTTCTTATCAACCAAACCCAAATTAACGAGTTGATCTAGAATAAAGTAAACTTTAGCCCTTGGAACTCCACTAAGCTGACTTATATCAGAAGCCTTAGCTTCCCCATACTGAATCAAAGCTGCAAGAACTTTAGCCTGATATAAACTCAATCCAAACTCTTCAAATATTTTCTCAATGTCCATAGCTAATCAACTTTTAGGGGATTAAAAAATCTTATATATTTTTTGTTGCCACTCATAGTGGTAACTTAGAGGTGAGATGATGACAATTCTGGTAACAGGTGCAGATGGATATATGGGTTGGCCTTTAATACTAAAACTTGCAAAAGAATTCCCTAATGAAAGAATTGTTGGCATAGATAATTTTGCAAGACGCAAATGGGTTGAAGAGGTGGGTTCGGCAAGTATTATACCAATTGTAACAATGAGAGAAAGATTAAAGAGGGCGCATGAGTTAGAATTTAGGAATATAAGCTTTATAAATGGCAATTTAATGGATAAAGAATTTACCAGAACGATTATGAGGGTATTCAAGCCAGATGTTGTTCTACATCTTGCAGCTCAACCTTCTGCCCCATATTCGCAAATAAATATGGATAAAGCATACTATACACAGAAAAACAATGTTTTAGGGACCCTAAACCTGTTGTGGGCATTGAGAGATGAAGGTTTAACCAAAACTCATTTCATAGAAACCACAACAACTGGAATATATGGGGCTCCAAATTTACACATTCCTGAGGGATTCATTGAAGTGTTCGACAAGAAAGGAAATAAAGATGTTTTACCATTTCCAAACATAGCTTCAAGCTTCTACCATGTAACCAAGGGCTTCGATGCTGTTAATACATGGCTTATGAATATGCAAACCGGCATGCCCTGCACTGATGTTAGAACAAGCATAGTTTATGGAACAGATACAGAAGAAACTAAACTTGATGGAAAACTATCAACAAGATTTGACGTAGACTTCTATTTCGGCACTTTGTTCAATAGATGGGTTGCGATGATAATAGCGAATTATCCCTTAACAGTTTACGGCTCTGGCAAACAAATCAAACCGTTTATAAGCTTAGAAGATGCTTGTCAAAGCCTTGTTAATATAGTCAAAGAGGGAAACGATGGTGAATATAGAGTTTACAACCAGCTTGTGGAATATGTTAGGGTAAAGGATTTAGCGGAGGAGTTAACCAAAGTGGCTGAAAAAGTATTAGGAAGAAATCCTGGAGTAGAATATATCCCAAATCCTAGAAAAGAAAAAGAAGAAAATGAATATAGATTTGATAATTCTAAATTCCTCAAAGTTCTGGGCAAACCTAAATATAAAAGGATGGCTGAAACTTTGCCAGAAGTAATAAAACGCTTGCAGAAGTATTCTAGTAGGATAAATGCATACAGTGATGTTTTCATACCGAAAAGGGTGATTAACAAATGAGGGTTCTTGTAACAGGGGCAGCTGGTTATGTTGGTAGCCATCTAATAAACAAACTCTTGGAAGATGAAAAGTTCGCTGATTACGAAATAGTTGGCATAGATAACTTCTTAGTAGGAAACAAAAAAAATTACGAACTGATAAAGAAAGATAAAAGAGTTAATTTAATGTATGGAGACATATGTGGTAGAGATTTTATTAAAGACGTTCTAAAGGATGTGGAGATAGTTTATCATTTGGCTGCGATATCTGATGTAATTTACTGTAATAAAAACCCTACACTTGCATTTAAAGTGAACGTAGAAGGGACTTTGAACATGCTTGAACAAAGTGCAAAGAATAATGTTGAATATTTTGTTTATCCGTCATCTGCGGCTGTTTATGGTGAAATAAAGGAGGATTTGGCAAGGGAAGATATGCTCCCAAACCCGCTAAATAACTATGGAGCGATGAAGGTGAGTTGTGAAGCTTTATGCAAGGCTTATTACAACAGCTATGGATTGGGGACCATCATTTTGAGGTTTACGAACATATATGGTGTTGGAACGTATCCAAAATGGATAACCGTCATCACTAACTTTATCAAACGAGCTTTAATGGGTGAACCTTTAATAATATATGGAAGTGGTGAACAAAAGAGAGATTTTGTCCATATAGATGACGTTATTGAAATTTACAAGCTTATAATAGATCCCAAAGTTAAGGGCGAAATATTTAACGCTGGAAGTGGATATGTTGCAAGTGTAAAAGAGATTGCAAACATTGTGGTAGATATTGCAAAGAAGAAATGTATTGAAGCTAAGATAAGCTTTGAGGGATCGAGGGAATCAAAGGAGAGAGCCTTCGCCTACGATATACATAAGATGAAATCCTTAGGATTTAAGCCAAAATATAATATTGAGAGTGGTATCAAAAAAACATTTAGTGATGTTAAGAGAATACTAAGAAGCGGATTTAAAGAGTATCAAAAAATATCAATACCCATTAATTAACAGATATAAAGCACCATAATTTAAAATATATACAACTGATCCCTATATTTGCCTATCTTGCAACCAATCTTCCTTGCCCTTCAGCACCAACAGCAACGACAGGCAAATCTTTGACTTTTACCTCCTCTACGTAATTGGGCATTGCTTTATAGGTCTTGTCTCTATTTTTTTATAGTGCCTTTTGAGAGAGTTTGAGCTTCTCAACAAAGCCCTTAAATACTTGAATTCACACAGATATGTGTATGCCTAATATAACCCTCTCATTACCAGATGACATCTACAAAAAGATGAAGAAATACAGCGAGATTAAATGGAGCGAAGTCGTTAGAAAAGCCATAGCAGACTATATAAAAAAATTAGAAGAAAGTAGAATGGAAATAACAACAGGAGAGCTCTTAGATGATCTCGGAAATGATTTTAAGAAGAGCTTAGATGAGCTTGAATTTGAAAAAGCGGTGGAAGGTTACGAAAAAATGAGGGATGCTGAATGGAAGAGAACCTCTATGACACAAGTAAACTGATCGATGCTTATAAGACGAATTTGAAAATTCATGGATACACAACAGTTTTTAACCTTGTGGAGTTCCCGAAAGCATTGGAACTCAATCTTAGAGTTCTATATCCATTGAAGTCGGATTACAACTTAGCCTTAGAGATATCTACAGAATTGTTGAAAATGGGTAAGCCAATACCAACGGTGGATGTGATAATCTCAGCAATTGCTTTGAATAACAGGCTAAGGGTTATCACAAAAGACAGGCACTTTCTTTTCGTTAAAGGGGTTAGAGAGGATTTTAAAGTTGTGGTTGAAGAATAAGTGAGTTTATGAGTTCTTTGAGTACTTCCTACCCCATGGATTCTGTTAGAGTGGTTGACAAAGAGAAATTAAACTAATGGAACTAAATGATTGGGGTATTAATAATAATGAGGTTGTCGTATGTATAAGAACAAAAAATTACTACTAACAGGACTTGCACTTTTGATAATCCCCCTATGGTTCTTACGATTATTCGATGATGAAATACTCTACTGGAACATGGCAAGAAGATTTGGAGAATTACTTCTCCCCCGATCATCTTTAGCTTTTCTGATTGCTTCACCTCTGATCAAGTTCTCTCCAGATTTATATCTCCAGATAATGCTACCCAGACTCTTGACTGCGATTATTACAATAGCATGCTCACTGCTCATATACAGGATCTCTAAGGAATTTTATGGAGAGAGATCAGCCTTAATATCCACTATCCTATTCCTGTTTTCATTCAATACATTGAGGTTCGGAGCAAGGTACAATCTGGAACCGTACGGGCTGTTCTTCATACTTTTAGGATTATATTTCTTCATCAGAGACAGAGTTACATTATCAGGGGTTTCCGTAGCTCTAGCCTTTGCAGCAAGGGAGATGTGGCTGATTTTTTATCCATTTTATTTGATATACTTATGGAAAAGTAAAAAAGGAAGTTTCTTCAGAGTATTTTTGATTTCCACCATTATAATTGCCGGTAACTTAGCTTGGATCCATCTATTAAAAACAGGATGGCGTCCAATAACAGAGTCCGCTACCGAATATTTGATGAACCAGAACCTCAAACTAATCACCCTTATCGCAAGAGACTGGGCTGAGAGTCTCATTGCCCATTTTTTCACAATTCTGGGTTTTATTTATGGAATCTACAAGAACAAAAACAGAGACTTCCTACTTTTAACCCTCCCACCTCTTTTGACCCTAAACTTAATTCCCGGATTCATATTGAACGGACCATTTGAAAGATACTTTCTCGGACCACAGGCTCTGCTATC
>Ga0180935_1060_pt1 | contig 8924 bp, 11 predicted proteins | sample Deesub1362A_J573_FD_124196 | JGI IMG/M metagenome (GOLD analysis project Ga0180935, IMG submission 124196) | Archaeoglobus sp. JdFR-31
TACTTGAAATCCCCAGCTGCGATTTGTAAGCAAACCAAATCCTCCAGTTATCAAAAGAGTTGCCGTCAGAAATTCTGCGAATATGTGGAATGAAGTGGAAATCGGTTCGGTTTCCAGTTCAGGCACCTGACCGCTAACAAGCAACCCCGTCCACATCCCGAGCATTGCGATGCCAATGAATACGGAATAATAAATTGCTGCTTTTCCGGTTTTCATTCATCCACCATCCTGTACATCTGTTCCAGGGCCTTGATGAAAGAACGTACCACACTCTTCCTGTAGGACAGAACCTCCAGGGCTTCAGACAAAGCTTCAGGATCCTTAAAGTACCCTTCGGCATCTTCCATGTTCTTTCTAAAGTAATCAACCAGCCTTTCCAGATTATTCTTCAGCCACATCACATTATCACAGATACTTCCAGCTTTTGCAGTTTCCCCGCCTTTCAGAGCCTTATCCAACGTCGCTGATGTTCATTCCACACCTCTTTCGAAAAGTTCGTCTGACCCACATCTTGGCAAACGTGTTGAGCTCATTCGTTTCCCTATCAACGTCTTCCAGAATTTTTCTGAGCTCTATGGCGAGATCGATGGCTGAAAGGCTCTTGTCAGGCAGCACAGACAACTTTACACTGCTGCCGATAAAGTTTACTATTATTTAAAATTTTCTTTGATTCTTAAATAATCCATGTCGATTTAGGCAGGCACAAGAACGTAAGAATAATCATAACAGCCTAAAGAATTACGGTAAAGGAAGCTGGAGAGTTCCCGAAGAACAAGGAGTTCATGGGTGCTGTTGGTCCCCTTCAACCAAACCACCCTTTTGGTTTTTGTATTTGCCAAACCCGGTTATTAGAGAGATAAAATATTCGAGGCCCGAATTTGTTGCTTAAATTTGGAGGTTTGGCCTCATTTTTTCTTTGAAAATAACTTGAGAGCTGATCCTCTTACCTCTTACTGCCTGCTCTGATCCTCTTTATCATCCCACTCTCCTTCCAGATCCACCGCCAGAAGGAATGCTAAGGCGATGGACCGTACAGCAGGAGAACCGTACTTCACGATCTTCTCCAGCAGCTCTCTGTTCTCCTCCACAAACTTCCTGGTCTCTTCCTTCACCATCAGAATCCCCAGTGATTACGTGTGAGGTCAGATAATAGCTTTGTGCTCGTGTGAGTCTTCTGTGTTAGCTTCCAGTTTGAGCCCCAGTTCGAGTTTCCAGGATAGATGGTGTCAGTTGAGAGAGCAGCCTGATCTGAAATCGAAGACACCTCTAACCCGTATCATCGCGTTCTCTTTTCTGCACCGACGAACTCAAGCTTCCCCAAACTAAACCTCACACCCAGCTCCGCAGCGCAGTCCATGGCGCTGCGGCAGTAGAGCTGCCCTGGGGCAGCATTTGCGCCCGCACTGGGCGGGCATTTCGCGCCCCCTGGGGGACGCATGGCACGAAGCTATAGATTTGCGAATGAACCACCTGACGTTCAGTATTGGGATCTGAAAGTATTTAAATTTTACGTATATAAACTTTGACAGTCATCAGAATTAATACAAGAGTATGGTGAAGCTGAAAGTATATATACAGCGATGCAAATGCTGCCGGGCTGCATGCCCCCTTTCGAGCGGGCGCCGCCGCCAAAAAAGAAACAGCATATCAGCAGGTATTCAGTTCAATCAAAGAAATGCGGGTCAGTCGATCCAATGCTGGTGGAACGGGATTTTAAGGCTGATTAAGGCAATTGAAAGTCAGGCAGCATGGCAAATCATGCTGGAGCATAAGGCTGTAGTTGAAGCATTTGGGCAGCTACTATTGCTGGAGTATAGGGCAAAGGCTGGAGCAACAGGCAAGCATGATCCTGATGGAGCAATGGAGTATGAGGCATAAGCCCTGATGGAGCTGGCAAAGGCCTGGAGCTTGATGGAGCAGGGCATGAGCTTGCGGGAGCTGGAGCAATAGGCAAAGCATAGCTGGCACTGAAGCAGTCCTGATGGAGCAGGGAATAGCTGGAGCCTGATGGAGCATAAGGCATGAGATGAAGCTGAATCAGATGGCATATGAAAAACGATGAAGCATGAAAGCAGATGAAGCTATACCTGATGGCTGATGAAGATTGGGCTGGAGCTTATCCTGATGGCTGATGGCATAATATATGGAGCAAAACCTGATGGCATGAAGATTATCCTGTTGGAGCATAAGGCATGCTGGAGCATTGCTGGAGCATTGCTGGAGCTGGGCTTGATGGAGCAATGGAGCATGAGGCATAAGCCCTGATGGAGTATAGCTGAAGAATCCTGATGGAGCAAAACCTGATGAAGCTTAGGGCAATGATGAAGCCTGATGGGGCATAAGGCAATGATGGCTTGATGGCTGGAGCATTAGGCATGCTGGAGCAAAACCTGATGGGGCATTTGGCATAAACCCTGATGGCACCTGATGGTCACCAAAAATATGGGGCAAAAAGGTATGATAATACCCTCGAAAAGCCGCCCGGCAAATCTCGGCGCTGGTAACTATTTGAGTCTGAGATAAAAATTCTCCGGACTCCTTTTAGAGGTGTGGAGAAGGAAGGAGAGGTGGGTTTTGCCGGGTTCTGAAGTCTGTTTAGGCTTAAATCAGGGTTTGGAGAAAGCAGACCTACGAGTTAGGGGTTTTACTCCCCCCATTGAAGTGCAAACGTGGTCTGGATTTTATTAGCTATTTCCTTATCCGTTATATAGGATTGAGATACCTCATTTCTTTGATATCATGGCTATTTACCTCCAGATCCGGGAAAGCAATTTTTTGAGTATTTCATGATAAAACTAAAAAATGTAAAAAAATTTATGCTATATTTGTCCTTTCAGAGAACCCAGATACCGGTAAATCCGGGCGCATTTCTAGAATATAATTTTATTAGTCTTTATAGTCTGGATTAATTCAGATATAACAGGATATAACTATGCTGCATCTCTCAAATTCCTTCATTTGCTTTATATATTTAAATGTTGTAAGCTGACGTTACTTTTATCCGATTGCATAACTCCAATATCCACTTAAACTCGTCACAACCAGAATCCAGTAAATCCATGGCATTTCCTCTGACTTATTTTCCCGAATTTATACATAACTTGTGCATAACCAATGCATAATTATGCATAACCTTAAATCTACCTTGGCCATACTATAGTTATATGGCGAGGACGTCCCTCAACCTGGACGACAGGGTGGTTGAAAGCCTCGACAGAATAAGGAATGCAACAGGCAAGTCCATTTCAAAGCTGGTCAGCGAGTACCTGCTTCACATCCTCAGCAGGATTGAGAGGGGTGAATCGATCGGCTCCACCACCGTCGGAGACGTCGTCGTGAAAGGGGAAGTCCTGCTGCTGGCAGAGGAAATCAGGAACTGCGACGGCAGCCAGGATTCCATGAGGAGAATTGAGAGGAGGCTGAAGAATCTGATGAGGTATTCAGGTTCAGTCCTTGATCCGGAAACTGCCAGGGTACTGGAGGAGGCCTTTCTAGCCTGGCACAGGATGAGAGGTCTGGGTGGGGCAGGAAGGGCAGGAGCAGCGGGAGGAGCAGGGGCAGCAATTATGGACAGGGAGAGGGCTGAGAGAATTTCAGCTTACGTCAGAGAGATAAGAAGAGCCTTCGATGAATACAGAAATGCTGAAGGGCTTCTGGCCAGAAGGAAAAGGGATGAAATAGCCGAAAGGATTAATGACTACCTCGACCTGCTGGAGGAGGAGTTGAGCTAGCTCCTCAGCCCTGCCTCATTTCTTCGCCTTCTCCCTGCCCTTCCCTGAAGGCTCCTTCCGTGCTTTCCGACCCGTCCACACCACCTTCCATACCTCAGCATCCCCCGCCACCTTCATCACCAGCTTTACAACCTCCTTGACATCATCCACGAAGACTCCTGATCTGGCAAGCCAGGCTGTCGACCTCAGAATCCCTCTGGCTGCCCTGATGTCGGGCATATCACGCTCATCAAGCTTCGTCACAGCATAGCTTGCTGCCAGCATGCATATGCGGAGGTTGTCAGTGACTACTATGGCTGGAGGGGGGTAGTCGATGAAGTGCCAGGGCTTGTAATAGCCGTATTTGAACTCATACTCCTCTTCAAACTTCCACGTCAGCCTTTTCAGCTTGACTTCTCTGCCTACTTTTTCCACCCTAGCCCTAGCATTCCAGACGTTGTGGTTCCTTGTGGCTCTCAAGAACCTCGCATCCCTCTCCTTCACCCTATCGAAAAAGCACCACTCCTTCCTGAGCAAAGCGAGCTCCGCCTTACCCGTTACAGTATTCAGTAATTTGTGGACCGCAACCGCAACCTCGGCGCTGTCAACCTCTTTCTCGGTGATATGCTGATTTCTGAGGCACTTGTCGCAGAAATCGTAGTCGTAGCTCCTCCTCCACTCATATCTGACATACCTTGCATACTCCCGTTTCGGCAGGTACCATTTGTGGAGCAGAGACCTGTAAAGAAACTCCCCGAACCACTTCATGAACTCGAAAGCCGCCCAGGCCCTCTCATCTCTCCAGCAGAGAACGTAGGCAAATGCTAGAGCTATGCCGTCAATGGCCATGTGCCCATCTTCAAACCGGCAGTAGGGACGCATCCTCTCGCTGGTGAAGGGGTAGATGCAGGGCTGGGTTATCCTGTCCATGCTCAGCCTGACCTCGCCATCGTATTCGGGAATGCAGAGCCTCTTCGTTGCGTGCTTCCTCACCAGCAGCCCCATCTCCCTCAGCTTCTCAACGGCTTTCCCGAAGTCCTTCAGGTCAGCCTGATACTTCTGGAAGTAGAGTTCGTCCTTCAGGTGCTCGGGCAGGGCTTCTCCCTGTATCGCCGCACTCCTCAGCACGGCAACGCAGGCTCTGTTAACGGGATCCCTGCTCATCCAGGCCAGCAGGAATCCGGCCTGCCCTCCCGTGATCTCGATGGCCGGCGGTATGCCCCCGGCAGACAGTATCCTGCCTGCTATATTCTCTGACGTGAACTTCACCGGCACGCCCTGATGCAGGAGCTTGTTCATGTTATCTAGGTAAGGATCTAAAGTATAAATATCGTTACGCGCCCAAAAACTCAGGTGTATCTGAAGTTGGAAAATACCTCTTCAAGTTACATGGCCAAGTAATGAATGTATTACGTTTTATTTTACCGGTAACTCATGTTTACCATGAGTATTGGGTAATGTTATGCTGAATTTCATGCGGGTGAAGTGTGTGAATGTCTACCGATTTCTGCCATCCCTAGTTCTTGTTCCCATTCCGAACCCTCTCACTCATCTCCTCTCTTCTTCCCTCAGCCTTCTCTGCCCTCTCAATCTCCCTCCTCAAACCCTCCACCAGCTCCCCAACCACATCATCTATGCTGTCCAGCACGCTCAGTATGTTTCTCGCTGGATCCGCCCCCTTCATGTTCTTGCCATTCCCGTACCTGCAGTCTGCAACGCAGTACCTGCATCCCGGGTTTGGAATGATGGTATCGCCTCTTACCTCCTTTATGTCCCTCAAAATGCTGGTAACGCGATCCAGCAGCATGCCCCCCACGTCAGGCGTGAGCCTGGTAACCCTGCCTGTCCTCATCTCCACGATGAACACGGGCTTCCCTGTTATGTACGCGTAGGCAGCAGACTGGATGAGCTTGACCCTGCCAGTCTTTACCTCCACTATCGCAACAATCTCACCCTTGCACTTCACCACTAAGTCGACCACTCCGTACTCAATGGCTATTTCCGCCTCGGCTTCTATGCCTGCAAGCCTGAGCCTTGATAGTATCATCAGCACCGCAAGGTTGTGTATCTCCTCGTAGAGCAGGGAAGGCTTTGACGTGTCTGCTTTGTATCTGGGACATATCCTTCTCAGCACGCCGTCCAGCCTGCTGGGGCTGCAGGCTCTGAGCAGCTTCTCAACATCCCCATTTCTGGTATGTGCTGCCATCTTATCCACCTCACCGTATACTTAGTTCAACTAAATACTTAATACAATTTTGAACAATAACCTATAAATAGTTTTTGGTTGAACTTAGTCTGTGGTTGCTAGAGATGAGCAGGAGGAGATGTTTCGGGCAAAAATTCTGATCCCTCTCATTAAGGAGCCAAGAACTTGGCAGGAGCTTCTGGAATTCTCAGGTTTTGCTCGGGGAACCCTTGCAAAGCATCTAAAGGTGCTGCTCGAAAGAGGGCTGATAGTCGATGAGATTGACAAAAATGACAGGAGGAGGAAGATATACCGAATGACCGATGAGGGCGAAGAATTCCTGAGGGATGTGCTGAAAAGGCAATCCAGAAGGCTGAAAAAAGAGGTTGAGGAGGTGCTTCAGGCTCTTTTAGAAGTTGATAGTAAATCTGCTAAGCAGTTTATTCAGGATTTGAAGAAGATAGTCGAGAAAGTGTGAGAAATTCGATATTGATGTACTCAAAAAGCACTGAATACTTACTTTTATTAAATTAAATTTCCTCCATTATTTGAAGCATTCAGCTTTAAGCCATGGGGGATAAAAGTTCTTTACCAACACCAAGTTTTAGGATCTTCGATAAAGTCAAAAAAAGGAAGTATTGGGTAATCGGTAGTTATTTTCGCCATTGTTTCCCTGAAACGATTAGAACCAGTATCACTGCTAATAAAGCCAGCGGCAGTTCAAATCCCGGCAATGCCGGAATCTCACTTTTTGCGTAAATCTTGGCATTGAAAGCATCTGTTCCAACTAGGTGCCATTCAGCCTTATTTTCCTTTACAACATTCGCATTGGAATCGACGATCTTGCCGGGCATCTCCAGATAGTAGTGCAGCGAGAAGGTGCCCATAATTGCCTTGGAAAACTCGTCACTGGGTGCTGCTTTATCTGACAAAAACGTCAAATCTTGGTAGATAAGATAACCATTCTCCTTCTTAATTGTGAGTTTTTCCCCTTCCTTCGGGACATAATCGACTGCTTCGATTATAATGCTGACTTGATCGCCATGCCAGACTTCGTTGTAGGATACCTTGTCTTTCATGTCTTCACCAACACTGGCCATGAACGATTCTCTTAGAGACGAATATCCTTTCTTCTTCGCACTCTCCACAAGAAATCCATAAACGAGAGAACTGGTGTTCACGACCATTCTAGTCCTTTCAATGCTTCCGTCTTTCCTTACTTTTGTATCCACGGTTATCGTAGCGCACCCACTCAGTACTATTGCGATCACTAACAGACTGGATAATAATATCTTGGATTTCATTTTAACCACATAATATGTTTCTGAAAAATAACTTAAAAAAATTTCGATATAGTTCTATTAAAAGACTTGCAATCTAATTTAAGATGGACTTGTCAGATTCTGGATAGGTAACTATCTATCATACTTTTAGGCCCAAGTATATATACGGATTTAGAGTAACATATAAATATAACCGTTACATACTGTAAGTTTTGGATGAAGGTGCTCAAACCCTGGCAGGAAGTTGTTGGATGGCTTGTAAGCGTGGAAGAAGACGATAAGGTTATCAGGGTGGTGCTGAGCTGGACCGAGCTGGTATATCCTGCTGACTCCAAGGAGGCAGAAGTGCTCAGGCAGCTCAAGGGTAAGGAAGGAGAGCTGGTTTCGATACTGGCAACTGACATCGAAGACAAGCCGATACTTTTTCTCATCGAAACTGAAAAGAGCAATAAGAGGCTGCAGGCCTTTCGGGAGAGGTTTCGCCTTCCATCCATCTTCAGATCAAGGTGAATTCCAGCTGACGGAATTTGAAGGCTATTAACCTATCTAGAACTCCAACAGGCCCTCATCTCCGGATAATTTACCGGTAAATTAGTGCGGGGGGTGGGATTTGAACCCACGAAGGCCTACGCCACGGGACCCTAAATCCCGCGCCTTTGACCGCTCGGCAACCCCCGCTAGAGAGGGGAAAAGCATGCATGGTTTATATCTTTTCCCAATCAAAACCTTTATTAAGTCCTGAATTGTAGTGATAATGAGTATTATGAAACTTACTCTCAGAAGGAAAAAGAGGGAGGAGGAGGCAAAGAACAATGAAATAACTGAAAAAATTGAAGAAGTAAAAACAGACGAAGAAGAACAAGAAAAGAAAGATTACGAAGCTGATAAAATTGTCGAAGAAGCCAAACGACGAAAGAAGGCGTTAAAAGGTAAGGGCAGAATTTACGAAGCCTACAATCCCAAAATTCACGGCCCCCTTTTAGAATACCATCCACCTGATGGATTTGAAATTGTGGAGGAATACTGGCTTCAGGAACCATACGTGAAAGCTTTTGTTATTTACAGCGATGAACTCCACGAATATCGCTACATTGTTGTTGAACCGGAACTCAATGCACCTGAAGCTGAACTTTATAACATCATGAAGCTCTTGCTTCGTGAACGACTTCAAGACGTAGAAGTAAAAGGCGATGATGTAAAAGAGGAGATTCTCAGACAGTATTCAGAGGAGATTCTGAGGAGTCTGAAACTCGATATTGAACCAAAATCATACTACAAGGTTCTGTACCACCTCATTAGAGACCTGATAGGGTACGAGAGAATAACCCCCCTCATGCTGGACAGATACTTGGAAGATATTTCATGCAATGGTTACCGCATTCCCATCTTTGTTTTCCACCGCAATTACACCAATATCGAGACCAATGTGGTTTTTGACGATGAAGAGGATCTGGATGCCTTCATAATCACTTTAGCACAGCGCTGCGGGAAGCACATAAGCATAGCAGACCCGATGCTCGATGCCACGATGCCCGACGGGAGCAGAATCCAGATGACTTTAGGCAGGGAGATTACGGATCACGGCTCCACATTTACCATTAGAAAGTTCAGAGATGAGCCGGTCACGCCCATCGACCTCATAGCATGGGGTACTTTCTCAGCGGAACAGATGGCTTACCTCTGGCTGTGCATAGAAAACAAGAAGAGCCTGATATTTGCTGGAGGGACGGCGAGCGGTAAAACAAC
>Ga0180935_1079_pt1 | contig 8238 bp, 9 predicted proteins | sample Deesub1362A_J573_FD_124196 | JGI IMG/M metagenome (GOLD analysis project Ga0180935, IMG submission 124196) | Archaeoglobus sp. JdFR-31
CCATATCTCTTAATGCTTCAGATACATCGTCCTGTGAGCTTAAAGGATTGCAGCCCGTTATCGCAACATCCGCCCCCCCATCGATGAGGGTTTTAACCAGCACAGCAGTCTTCGCTTCCACATGCAAATCCATTCCGATTCTGAATCCTGAAAGGGGTTTTTCCTTCGTGAATTCCTCTCTGATTTTTGCAAGGACTTTCATGTGCCTCTCTGCCCATTCTATTTTCCCGTATCCCGACTCGATGTCGGATGACTCAAGCGATCCAAATTCAGACATGAACACCACTCAAAAAAAGGGGTTTGGCAGGATTTAAAAAACCTCTTTTATTTTGATGATTTGGAGATTAATTCGGAGACTTGATCGTTTAATGTTTGTCTAAGGTTCGTTCAAACTTTTCAACATCTCGAAAAAAGTTTAACTATACAAAATGAAAAACACCTAACATGGACTTTCTGAAAAAGAACGCCATAAAATTCCTGAAAAAAGCTGAAGAGAGTTTTAAAGCAGGAGAGTTTAATTTCACGATGTTCTTTGTCGAGCAGTTCTTTCAGCTTACCTTAAAGTATCTAATAGGAAAGAGATACGGGGATTTCCCGAAAATACACAGCTTAAAATCCCTTTTCGAGTTAAGTAAAGATGATAAGCTAATCAACTTCTACAAACAGAATCTCGACACTTTCAGGGAGATTGAGCTATCGTACATAGCCTCAAGATATTTGGATATCGATTACAGCGATGCGATCGCTGAGAAGAGTTTGAAGCTCGCAAATGAGTTTCTTGAGGTGGTAAGCATTGAAGAGTGATGAGTTCTATCGAACCTATTACAAAATGCTCGACAAAAACGAGGAATTTTTCAGCAAGGCTATGGAGATGGCAAAAGAGATCAAAGAAAAAGCAATAAAAATTTTCGATGATTGCGAGGTCTTCGTAGTCGGCAGCTATGCAAGAGGAGAGCACACTCTCTCTTCCGATCTCGACATACTGATCGTGTCGGACAAAGTTCCTGAAAAATTCGATTTTGAATGGTATTCTTCGCTCGTCAAAAAACTTACAGACGATAACAAGATCAACATACATCCAGTGAATAGAGAGAAGTTTAAAAAACTTGAAAGAGCATACATTCCGAGGATTTCCGTTTAAAATGAAAGTTGGAGCACCGATAATTCCACAGCCCAACAAGTTTCGGATACATCACTATGGATTGGTGGTTCTTGAGGTAATCTCCAAGTTAACTGGGAAACTGGAACGACGGATCGGCAATTTGCAGAGATCCAAAAGTTGAAGATTAATTTCCACCATAGAGCTCATTCACTCTCCCTAATTTCTAAAATCTCAATCTTGGGATTCAGTCTTCCGCGATGTTTATACTCGTAGTCATTCCCGTCGATAGAAAGAATTAAGATGTCATCTTTCAGTATGTAGGGTACTTTCCTCACTCTATCATCATCAGATCTGAACTCTATAATCCTCTCTTTCACCACTGTCGTGCCGTATTCTACCTCGCCCCTCCAGTGGTTTCCGCCGTAGGTATCCCACCACGCGTAGTAATCCTTCTTGTAGTGCTCGTTGTTACACTTCACTATTGCAAGGAGCTCGGGTATACCATCGTGCTTCCAGTCGCCAAGGAGATACCAGGCTCCGTAGGGTGTTCCGGAATACTCGGGATAATAGAGAAAAATGTCGTTTGTCAGATAGGGCTCCTGAGGCACGAAGTCCATGACCTCTCTTCCTTCGATGTACGCCTTTATCTTGTTCTCGTAATAGCTTCTCTCCACCTGCTCTTTCGCCTCGTCCTCAAGATGCTCATAGGGGGGAAACGTAGCTACCACCCTCNAGGGAGTTCGTCGGACCGCTGTTGTTGAGATAGTCATAGAGCGCCCAGTCAAATCCCGTGCACCTTCCGTTGACCATGTCATCTCTTGGATAACCCACGACCTCCCCCCTCTTAACCTCATCCCCCTCGGAAACGGTAATCTTCTTTAAATGGTAAAAGCTGCTTTCAAACCTTCCATGGCTTATGACGAGAGTTATATCTCCCTTCTCTGGCTCTTCTACCCTTACCACCACTCCATCTGNGGGAGCCACAACCTCTGTTCCCGGCTTTACATTGATCCATATGTGGTCGAGACCCTCAACATGGTTGCCCCTGTGNATCCCCCACGCTCCGAAACCGCCGCAGGCATAATCTGCAAGCTCAACACTTTTGATGGGTAAGGAGAAACGGACATCTGCTTCAAATTTCCCCATCTTTCCCACTTCTCCTTGGATTGGCGTTCCCATCCTCTCTTCGGGACACATGCTCGTTTTTCTGCACCACTCTTGGCACTCCTCAGGGTGCATCCGGCAGTAGGCTTCGCATTCCTCATGGCTGCTACATCCACCTGGGCCTCGAATTGCTCCCTCATATTTTTCCCCAATCTCCGGAATGGAACCTGCGGTGAAGAAGGCTTTCACCATATTTTCAGCCTGCTTATTCTTCTGAAAACCGCGGTTACAGGGATTTTAGTAAATTATTGGCCCAATCTCATCATACTTGGAATTTCACTTCCACCATATAATCCTTACCAACTAACTTCTCAATAAAAACTCATAATTCCATCGTATTGTTAATCGTTTCAATGATACCTTCTACATAATCACCTATTTCCCTTTTTACAAATATATGACCTCTTTCAGTATGTATTTACCAATCCTCGGCTTCAATGCAGACTTCTCAACCTTTCACCCGGGGAGTGAATGTGTCCAAAGGTGGTAAAACTATAGTCAGTTTCCTGTAGCGCTCTTCTTTTTTAATTTTTTGTTTGGGTACGTGATTTTCTCAGACTTAAACTCTGGAAGTCACGAATTAACGCAGGAAAAAGTCTATTCAATTGTTGCCGTTTTCTTCGCCCATTGTATTGGGGGCTGTAGCTGTAATTTCTCTCAGTCTTCTCAGGCACGGTTACACTCTAAAAGACATAACGCACATTCATAGAATAATCAAAGATAAAGATGATGAGTTGAAAAGACATAAGAATTCTATGGCAAAACTGAAATGGGGGTTGGTAGATGATATATTTGCATACCGCAAAGTAAGCTCGGCTGTAAAAAAGTTTTTCTTATCGGAGAGATTATCAGCGCAGAGGTGTTAGGATTGGATGAGCTGGTAAGAAAACTCAGAAAAATCGATGGAAAGGGTTACAAAAGCTACCAGATTCTCAANGGTAGCTACGAATTTCCNAGCTTTACCCTCTTCATCGATCGCGTGCAGGGAGATCCCTTCGCAACCCCAAGCAACGTCAGAATCAGGATCCAGCAAAGAATTGCNNGGTTTCCAGCCGAGCTTTTCAGCTCGAAAAGCAGGGAGATTGCTTTGAGAGATTTTCTCACCCGAGTACTGTACGACCAAGCAAGAAAGCACAGCAGGAAAGCTGGGAGCGGATACAGCGGGCTGATCAGGGTGGAAAAGCCGAGTCAGAAAATTCTGGAAAGAAACTCGGCTTTCGTAAATAGCGAGTGGGTAGAGGTGAGGTTCAGAGTCGGCTTACCCGCTTCAGGCAGGAGAATTCTCGCAGCTGAAGCAAAGGAGATCCTTACCGAGAGAATTCCGAAGATCGCGGAAGCTTTAAGATTCAAAAATCTGGATAGGGAGAGAATTTTCGAGCATGTAAGAATCGCTGAGGATGCGGATTTTCTTAGGGATGAGCTTCCTTCTCTGAATCTCATAGCATTCGTTGCCGACGGATCGATTTTGCCAAGAAGAAGCGGAATAGATGAGAGGCCGTTGAAGGATGCGATACCCTTCGAATCTCCTCCCTCGCTGAGGGTTTCCGTTGAGGTGCCGAACAGAGGAGAGGTAACGGGAATGGGGATAAGAAAGGGAGTAACGCTGATAGTTGGGGGCGGCTACCACGGAAAATCGACCTTGCTAAAGGCTTTGGAGGCTGGAATCTACAACCACATTCCTGGAGATGGTAGGGAGCTTGTTGTTACCAATCCAACGGCGGTGAAGATAAGGGCTGAGGATGGAAGAAGGATAGAGAAGGTCGACATCTCCGCCTTCATAGGCGATCTCCCCTTTGGGCAAGACACAAATGCCTTCTCCACGGAAAACGCGAGCGGGAGTACTTCGCAGGCGGCAAACATCATCGAGGCCATCGAGGCTGGGGCTGAGGTTTTGCTTATCGATGAAGACACCTCCGCAACGAACTTCATGATCCGGGATTTCAGGATGCAGGAGCTCGTTCCGAAGGAGATCGAGCCGATAACGCCCTTCATAGACAGGGTTAGACAGCTTTTCGAGAGGGGAGTTTCGACTGTCATAGTCATGGGTGGCAGCGGAGACTACTTCGATGTTGCCGACNGCGTCATCTGCATGGTAAACTACAAGCCCCACGATTACACCGAGAAGGCAAAAGCGATAGCGGANAGGTTTAAATTGAGGAAAAAGGAGGTTCCTGAGGATTTCAAGGATTTAAAATCAAGGGTACCGAGGTTAGAAGTAAAATCGAGGAGAGATGGAATAAAAATTTCCGTTAAAGGGAAGAAGACGATTCTCTTTGGTGGAGAGCTGATCGATTTAAGCTGCGTCGAACAGATATTCGAGGTGCAGCAAACAAGGAGCATCGCCTATGCGATTTACAGGGCGATGAAGTACATGGACGGAGAGAGAACCTTGAAGGAAGTTGTTGATGCTGTAATGGGAGAAATTCGGAGAAAGGGACTGGACGTTCTCGCTCCGCTTACTGAATTTGCAGAATTTAGAGATTTGGAGTTAGCTGCTGCGATAAACAGGATGAGGGGTTTGAGTGTTGTAAGGTGAATTTGATAATCTCTTGATTTGGGAGACCAAAGAAAAGCCTTTGACTAAGGTCTTGGGAAGGGTCTGAGAAAAACTTGAAGAGAAACCCCAGAAAAGCGAAGAAATGTTTTTGATACTATCACAGGCTGCAATTATAGAATACTAATTAATGTGTTGGATGATTGGAATTAAAAAAACTTTAAATAATATTGATAAAAATTACATAACACATGGAGATAGGGTTAGAGATTACTAAAACTCTATCGTTTTCTCCAACTAAATTTAAGATACTTGAGATCCTAGAAGACTGGAAAGATTTATCAGAGATTTCTGACAGTATTAAACTGAAAAAACAAACACTAGTGCCGCACTTAAAAATTCTCTTTGATTTGGGACTCGTGAAAAAAGATGGCGNGAGGTACGGATTGACAGAAATCGGTAAGATAGCATACGAAAAGTTTTCAGATACAATTAAATTCTTAGATGTTGTTGGAAGGTTGGGCGATTTCCTTAGAGAGCACGACCTATCCCCAATACCGGATCATCTGCTGAACAAAATTCACATGCTTTACGGCGGGAAAACTCACATCAAAGAAAATCCCTACGAGTTTCACCCCGAATGGCTGAATATTTTGCTGAAATCAAGTTGGATCTATGGTTTGGCATCCATATACCATAAGGAGTTTCCGGAGCTGTTTAACGAGCTATCAAAGAAAAAAAAGGTCAAGTTGATTATAGCTGAGGATGTATTTGAAAGGGTTAGAAAATTGAATGAAAAAGAATTGAATGAATTTTTAAGGAGAGGAGAGATGTTCGTATGCAAGAACGTTAGGTTAACTTTTGTTGTTGCTGAAAAGGGTTTTACCATGAATTTATATCAGGATTCGTACGATGCTTCTCAGATCCTCATATGTAAAACGAAAGATGCAGTGGAATGGGGCATGGAACTCTTCAAGCATTACTTAGCTCAATCAAGAAAGATTGAATCATGAATTCTGTCTGGGCAATTTTGGGTTTAATTTTCCATATACAAAAGAGTCCCGCTAGCAGGCTAAACAGATATGGTATTAGTGGTAGAAAACAAAAAATTAGGCCATGAAAAGTGAAGTGTACAAACAGCAGGAAATAAACCGTTCTTTCTCTCAAAATCGCAGGTACGGTTCTGATTCCTTTTTTCAAATCATCATCCAAATCCTTGAAATCATTTAAAACTGTTATTATAAAGCTTTTAACTGTGAAGAAAGCAATAATAAACCCATCAATCTTGGAATAAAATGCTATAACAGCTCCCCATGTTGAGGCTGTGACGCTATTTTTTATTCCGTAACCCTTCTTCAATTTGAATCCTTTTATGCCTTTTGAGTACATGAAACCGATGAATAAAGCTAGTAATGGTATTATCCGGTTATCTGAGAGTGAAATTGCTGCTGACATGAAAATTAGAGACAATGCTAAACCCTCATTAGATTTATAGTCAAAGCTCCTGTCAAGGGTGTAAATCGAGAGCACCACAAGCGAAAAAGCCATGGATACTCTTAGATCGAACATACCAGCCATTTTCTGGGCAAATAGAACTCTGAAGAATGCTGAGATAGCAACGAGGGTGGAAGCTCTCACAGCTTCCATGCTTAATTCTCCGCACAGCTCTATTTTTCGATAACTCTCCGAATGATTCGGGGTAGTTTTTACATTCGGTCAACACCGAATATTCGATGGCAACCGAATCATTCGATGTCATTTAAAAATTCGGAGTATACCGAATATTGAGATTTGTCCGAACAGTAAAAGATGTTATAAAGGTAAAATTTATATAGTAAGAGGATAAGTGAGAAGTAGTGGTTTGATGTTGGCGAGAAAAGTTGTTGTGCTGTTGCTGCTTCTAGTGATGGCGGGAAACGTAATAGGCATCGTGGTAGCAGGTAGTGAAAAATCGCAGAACGTGAACGGACAACTGTCTGCAAACGACATCTTTAACGTATCGAAGATTAAGGAAAGATCTGAAAAATACTCAAAAGAAGAGATTCAAAAAATGTATAATGTGGTAACAAAGAGAGCTAAAGAACAGTACAGCCAAGCTCTACAAAAAATCGAAAGTCGTAAAATATGGTATCAAAACACCAATGATGTTGAAACCAACTCGGTCACCATAAACTCCTATTATCATGCCGATTACACTGCTGATGGTGGCGAATCGGCTCACGGAGGTTCTGGAGTTGGAAACAGCGATGCATGGATAGACGGCAACGAGATTCACGTGTGGTCAAGAGCTGAAGGGCCGTATGGAGAGTACTGGGCCCACGGAAGGGTTTGGGATCGTTTCACCTACACTGCAGATGACCACTGGGTTAAAGTAAAGGTGTACTACTATTTGAGGGGAAGACTTTTAGCCCTTGGCGGCGACAATGACATCAGTATTTATTTGAGAGTTTACGACGTTACTGCTGGAACAGAGGTAGATAAAAAGTTGATATTCAACAACGAAGGAAACGCGTATTATGATAATGTGCTAAAAAGCGGCCAGACATATGTGTATTTAAAGAATGGGCACACCTACGATATTGAATTAATAGCGGAAACAGGAGCATCAGCGTTCTACGTCTCTGGAGCGCTTTCGGACTTTGGATACTGGGAATTCGACGGAGACTGGAGATGGGTGAAGTGGTACTACGACGAGGTGACATGGGTTTGATGGTTTGACAGTTTGATGATAAATTTTTTAAAATTTTTTAAGAGGTTGTTGTATGGATGCTACCGGAATTCTGCTGTTAGTGGTTGTTTATAGCCTGTACGTATTATTTTTTGCACTAGTCATAAAAATCACATTAACGCTAAAAAGGGAAGATAGGAATAGAATTATCGATCTGCTGTTTATCGGCTTCACAATTTATTTCACGCACGTACTTCCGAAAGAAGTGATCCCCTACGACCGCATTGCCTTTTCCGGCTTTCTGATTTTTGCCTACGGATTTACAATGCTTTTGTACAGAAAGTTCAAGGAAGGGGTTGCTGAATAGCTTTATGAAAATGCAGTGAGGAGATCTCTTTACATTCGGTCAACACCAAATATTCAGAGTTGTCCGAACCATTCGGTTTCATTTAAAAATTCGGAGTATACCGAATATTAAAATTTGCCCGAACAGTAAATAACGATATAAAAAGAAAAGTTTAAATAATGGATAGGATTAGGTGTTTGAGGTGATGCGGTGAAAAGAGCTGTGACAGTGTTGCTGGTTTTGGTTGTAGTAAGTAGCGTAGTGAGTCTGGTGATGGCAGACAAACCAAAAGTAACAGAACAAAAACCTGTTAAAACGATCGGTTTTGCAAAACTAAAGCCAGTTAAATCACCAAAAGTGATGAAACCGGCTAAAAAGCTTATACCGAGTGAAGAAGACTGGAAATTTGTAAAATATGCAATGTACGATCTAACTGAAGAAGAAAAGAACAGAATAATCAACGA
>Ga0180935_1034_pt1 | contig 7547 bp, 6 predicted proteins | sample Deesub1362A_J573_FD_124196 | JGI IMG/M metagenome (GOLD analysis project Ga0180935, IMG submission 124196) | Archaeoglobus sp. JdFR-31
TATCTATATTAATCTTCTTATTGTGATGATGAATAGAATTAGAACGGGGGTTATTGGACTTGATGATTTGCTGGGTGGTGGGTTAATTCCAAACTCAGTTAGTGTTTTGCTCGGTTCTGCAGGTGTTGGTAAAACCCTGATATCCATTCAGTTTTTGATTGAAGGTATTAGGAATGGTGAGAAATGTATTTTCATCTCTTTTGATATTGGAGAGCACGAGATTGTAAAACATACCAAAGCCATAGGATGGAAAGAGGTAGAGGACTATATCGCTGAGGGCAAGCTCGCTGTTAGGAAATTTTTTGCGGAAAATGTAACCTTGGTTAACAACGATTTGTTAAACATTCTTATTGATGAGAGCGGTGCGAAAACGAGGGTTGTTATCGACTCTTTTACACCGATGATATCTTCTTTCAGAATGGAAAATAGGAACGACATTAACTGGTTTTTGAACAAGCTGAGGGAGATTGGCACATCTATCCTGACCGTTGAGGAACCACTTGATGGGAATATGGCTGACCCTTCTGTGACCCTGCCTATATTTCTCAGTGATACTGTTATTCACCTGAAGAATATTGGGTACGGGGAGGCATTCAGTAGAGCTTTGAGAATCATCAAGCACAGAGGCTCATGGCATGCGGAGGGAGTATTTCCATACAAGATACTTGATGGTGTGGGTGTTTTTGTAGAAGGCGGAGATCTGGTAAGAAAGCAGAGAGAAATCGTGAACCTTGAAGAGGTTCTTAACGAACTAGACATCAAAAAGGATGAGTTGGATGAGGAATTGCTGAAGAGGCTTGAAAAGCTCTCCGAATCTGGGAACATCGGTGCAAGAGATGCAATAAGGAAAATATTGAGCTTGAAGAAGGAGTGAAGAGATGCTCTCTGAGATACCTAAGCTCTTGGGGAATCTCGTAACCGCAGAAGGGATAAAGATGGTTGCGTTGTATCTGATAGATGGCACTCCTGTTTGCGTTAAGATGGCTGAAAAGGATAAGGAGTTGCTACCCGTTTTATATTGGTTGGAGGGTCAGATAAAGAACATGCTTCACTCCATCTCCACATTGAATCTTGATGAAGCAAGTTTCAAGTTCAAGAATCTCATTGTCGTTCTAATTCCCGTATCAAAAACAGCGGTTCTCGGCATAATAGCGGATGAAGAGAGCTCAATTTACAAGAGGAATCTGGATATAAAAACTGTGTGTCTGAAGCTTGGCAAAATGATCAAAGGGGTGTAAAATGGAGTATGAGATAGTTTATGTTCCGGTAGATGACATCGACGAAATTAGGAGCAAGTTAAGAGAGAAGCTGAAGAGGATACAAGAATCGTTCACACCTAATTTCATGTTGTTGTTCTTCACAGCAGGGGTTTACAAAAATTATCGAAAGATAGTGGAGTTGTTCAGGGAGCATTATCCTGATATTCAGATGATGGGGTGCTTCATCGAAGGCTATGCGGTGGGAGAGGAGTTATGGACGAGGGGTTTGGTTGCGGTTTTAGGAAAGTTTGAAGGGGAAGTAAAGGTCTTCTACGAAAGAGGGAAGGATGTTAGAGATGTCTGCGAGAGGCTCGGGAGAAAAGTTGGGGAGAAGTGGGATTTGATGTTGGTAATGTTTCCTTGGTTTTATTTTGAGAGTAAGTTGAGGATGGCTCAGTTCATTTCAAAAGATAAGTTTACTGGGTTTATGTATAGGTTGACCCGATCTGTTGATAGAAAAAGAAAATTACTGAAGAGTTACTCTGATTATCTTGAGAAAAATTTAATTTACCCTGTTGATAAGGTGTTGATACATTTGAGTGATGCTATAAGCAGGAAATTCCCAATAATTGGAATGAATTTAATGCCGTTGGAAGCTGAGATGGGTACACCCATTATATTGGCTAACTATGATGTCGTTGGGAGAGGTATAGCAGGTATGTGTTTTAGAGGGGAGGTTAATGCAGTCTATCATGATATCTTTCCTGAGAGGGGCGATAGCTTTGAAGAGACTGTGAAAGTACTTAAGAGCTACTTTTCGGACGCTGAAGAGGTTAAAGTTATTAAGGAGGGAATTGCCATTGGTGAAGTTAATGGAAAATCCGCGGTTAGGTTTTTGAAAGATAAGTTTGAGGCTTTAGAGGAGATGGATGAAAATGAATTCATAAAAAGATTAGAAGAAGGTAAGTTTGAAACAGTATCTCCTTATATGCTGGGTTTTGTCAATAAATACAACTATTCAGCAAATTTTTTGGGGATTATTAATTCTCCAGTAAGTATTTATCCATCTCTTATGACCTTGGATAATTTTCATGAAGATTGTCTATTCTTAGGGGAGGTCTTCAAAGGAGGACCTAAAAAGTTTGCAGAGATTGTTAATTTAAAGAAATTAAATGGATTCGATTTATTTATAATTGATATGAACACAATCCCTGCATACAGTGCAAAAACATATGACATTCTCATGGAAATCAGAGAAAAATCTGATGGTCTGCTAATTTTTACCACTCCTCCCTCTGCATTTGTAGAGAATGTAAAAGACAGGAAAATAACTGAGTTCACATCAGACATTTACTTCAGCACNACCGGCACAAGTGCATTAATCGAATTGGAATAGCAGGTGATTAGAACAAATATCTAAGATAGGAGCTTACAATTTCTAAAATGCCGATAATTAGCAGGAGGAAGATATTTGATTTTGCGAGTAGACTAAATTTTCCTGCAAATTCTGGTGTAATTTCCCAGTTGATCTGTCTCAATTTTAAATAGATATACATCGGTATAATGATGAAAACTGACAAAGTTATAGATATAGGTGGTATGATTTCGATTATAGAGTAAGGTATAATCAGGAAGTAGAAGATGAGGATAGAATAGGTAGAATACTCAAGGCATTTTTTATAGCCTAATTTTATTGCAACCGTGTTTAAACCAGCTTTTTCGTCGGCACTCATGTCTTTGATATCCTTTAGCAGAATATTCCATAGACCGAAAAATACAAACCAAAAAGCAATAAAAATCGAGATTATATTCAATTCAGAGTTTAAAGACCATAGAGATAGTATAAAAAGAGGATAAGAAACTAAATAAGTTAAAAATTCTGTTCTGTAGTCCTGTTTCAGTCTTTTTATGTATCTTCCTATGAATATCTTATCTGAATAAACCCATGTTAGAATACATGTAACAAAAAATGGTAGAAAAGCCTTGGAATCTGTACTATATTTTAGGAAGTATGTGATAGATATTGCATATAGCAGTATACTAACTAATATTCCAATTCTCCTTAAACACTCTGATTCCACAAATAAGTTATTCCTTCCTGAAATCTTGTCTTCTTCAACATCATTTACATGATTCCATAGATTCACTCCTGCAAAGAAAACGAATGTGAATAAAATAAGTGTGAGGAGACTACTTAATTGGTATTCAACAGAACTCAGTGAAAAAATAACAAACGGAATAATGGGAAAGGGATAAAATATTGTAATAGGTGTCGCAGATAGTATAACAATTTTAACAAATGCTCTAAACATCTTCTTTAGACTGCATAGATCTTTACTCTCTTGAATGTCTCCTCCGCCTCTCTCCTCTTGTCCTTCATTTTTACCACCCCAATTATAAAAAGATAGTACTAAATATTTATATTTTACTTATAGTCTTTTTTCATCACTATGATAATAATACTTATTAACAGTTTCAGCATGTTCTAAAAATTGATGAAGGTTTATTTTTGCAAGGAGTCTCTAAATAATAGTTTAATAAATATATATTTTTATATTTTGCATTTCTATTGATATGAATAAATAGTTTTCTAAACATTGCATGATGATGAGAAATTAAAATATTTAAAGATTACTATTTTTAGCGGGGTGTGATGATGATAAGGTTGCGGTAGGTGATAGACTGATTTTTTAACCATCTAATTGTTATTTAGGGTGGTTTGGCAAGTTTCTTGTGGAATTCGAGTTTGGTGGTGGATGAATAAGTTGCCGGGCCTCATAACCAAATTTTAATTTTATTTATGAGTGTTTTGAGGTGAAGTTTGATTGGGTAATCACCCAGCTTTGTTTGTTTTTTTGCATAGAATTCAACATTCTCGTCGAGTGCCCATATGTGGCTCTTTATTGATTTTGGGGAGACTTCCATCTCTATCTGCATCTTGCATAACCTTACCTGCTCATCTAAGTTGAGATCCCAACTTGCATATCCTTGTGAAATTAGGTTTGAGCCTCTCCTCAGTAGCTTTCTCCAGTAGCTTTGGTATTCTGATAGTTTAATCTCGTCCTTGATGTACCTTTTGATGTGGTTTGCGAGAACAGGTGCTATTTTATAGATATAGTGCAAACTCATGCCGTAAACTGGATGAGTCAGGCCACAAGCATCACCGAACAAGATGACATCATCTCTAACAACTCTTTTTACAAAACCATAGGGATAGATAGATTTAGCTCTGTCAACTATTTCTCCTTGGATGTTTAGGGTATTTTTGGGAAAATCTAATTCTGGAAATTGCAAACTATCGTCCCTGAATCTGTTCGCCATTCCGAATTCTATCACATTCTCATCTTCGGGGTATATCCATCCTCCGAAATTAGCATAACCCACTATCAAATAGAAGGAGTTTGGGTTGATATCAAAATCACCTCTCAATTTTTCAAAGGTAATGGCATTTTTTACTGGTGGGATTTGGAACATGTCTCTCCTGAGATCTTCACCAGAGATTCCGGAACAATCAACAATAACCTTTGCTTTAACCTTTTCATCTGATAAATACACCTTGTTCTTTGAGTATCTGAGAACCTTCTCCTTTATGACATGATCTCCAACCAGCCTCCTACACAGCTTAGCGTAATCGACAAGGCAAAAAACATCATCCTCGAATGAATATTCTGCATACGAGCCATCTATCGTCATGAGTGTGTACGAGCTGTATCTTCTTCGAATCACTTCCTTTGGTACTATGTCTGTGAATGTAACCGCACTTACCTTCTTGCTTCCCGGGTTGTCATCGAATATTATCACATCCAATCCTTCAAGCTCGGAGAACAACTTCGATCCCGCAAACCCTGCTCCGATGATGGCGACATCGTACATTGCTAATATTTCGGCTAAGTTGTTGATATTTTTATCCTTTTTGGTTTCCCAGGCTTCCTTAGAGATTGTGGGTGTTTGATGCACTCGAGTTTGATATGCTAACGCAAATTAACTTAATAAATCCAACTTACGAACTTTAGTTCCATGGTCACCGCATTGAATTATCTACGAAAGAGGAAAGTCATACTCACGATATCTTTCTCGAGGCTATCCGACACTCTTGGTGGTGGGGCGGTTTACTTTGCTCTTCCTCTTCTGATAGCGGAGATAAACACAACTCATCTTCCTAATGCGTTCTTGGCAGGTATAGTTATCTCCATCTGGGGGATAACCGCAACTCTTATCCAACCCGCTCTCGGGCTTTTTGTGGATAAGTATGGGAGGGTTAGGAGACTTCTCTTCTCTGGTTTGATCCTAACCGCATTGGTTCTGTACTCATATGTCTTGGTTGGAGACATACTCTCTCTCATAGCGGTTAGGGTAGCTCTTGGTTTGACCGAAGCAATGGTTATGGTATCATCTGTTGTAATCATCGCATCAGTATCTGAGGCAAGGAGGAGGGGTGAAAACTTCGGGTTGTTCTATACCGTTACGGATATTGGCTTTGCAGTCTCTCCGGTACTTGCTGGAATTCTGCTCCAGTACTATGGCTTTGATGAGGTCTTCATTTCTGGAGCTCTGCTAACCATGGTAAGCGGAATTCTCGTTTTAAAGCTTGTTCCAAAAGTTGAAAATCCAAGATTCAACGATGGTAAAAGGGAAAAACCGTCAAAAGAGATTTTTATAATCTCCGTATCTCTTTTTCTCACGATATGTGCCTTGTCCTCATACATTCCTCTGGAGGGGTCTTTTCTCACATACATGTCCCTTACTCCATTGACATTTGGAGTAACATACTCCGCGTACATCGTTACGAGAACACTGTTCAACACTCCTGCAGGGAAATTGAGTGATAAGGTTGGAAGAAAGAAGATTTTCGTTTTGGGAACCGTGCTGTTGGGTTTATCCACAATCGCAGTTCCGTTTTGTAAGAACTTCGAGCAGTTTGTAGCCCTTAGAATCGTTCAGGGAATTATTGTTGCCTTCGTGTACTCTCCCGCTACAGCACTTGTAGCAGATAAAAGCGAGCGAGACCTCGGTCTGGGTATGAGCATAACTAACTCCTCGTTGACCCTCGGTCTCGCTCTCGGTCCAATAATTGCTGGATTTCTTGGAGGTTATGCTGGCTTTCAGTCACCTTTTTACACTTTCGGTCTCCTAATTGTTTTATCCGGTGTTTTATCACACTTCAAAGTTTCCGAAGGCTTTAGATTCAGAATTGAATGATTCGGGCTATTGCTCGGTTGCATCAGGCTTTGGGTTGCATCCAATTCCAAGTCATCCAAGTCATAGGTTAAACGAATTGAGAAATAGGCAAATTATAGGCCTTCCTTCCTTATTATGCTTTCCGATATCAATTCTGAAACGCTAACATGACTTATTGGACTTAAAACCGTGTCGGTACCAACAATACCATCTATACCCGCGTGGAATATCATTTTTAATGCTTCCTTGGATAGGACGGGATGCGTGCATACCGCATAAACTCTCTTTGCTCCAGAGCTCTTCAGAGCCTTAATCGCCTGAACAACCGTCCCACCGGTTGATATGATATCGTCAACCACGATTACATCCTTGTTTGTAACATCAGGCACAGAATCGATGACGACATTTTCCGCATCTATCCTGATCTTCCTCATTAGCTGGTAATCACACTCGAGCTTCTCCGCAAAGGTCTTTGCCCATCTTTCCGCGACTTCATCCGCACCAACAACTAAGGGTGAACCAAGCTTGAAGTTCTTCTTCACGAATTCAGCCAGAAGTGGCATCGCGGTAACCTCCACCACCTCGAAGTCGAAGATGTCCAAGTTTTCAAGGTGGAAGTCAACGACATACATCTTCTGCAANCCAGTNGTTTTGAACAACTTCGAGACCGTTCTGAGCTTCCTTGCCTCACCCCTTATGAACCTCCTGATCAGTCTTGAGTACGGAAAGTAGGGAAAGATCCCGATTACCTTTTTGCAGTTTAGCTCTCTGAATGTGTCTATGAGAAACAAAGTCTCGATAATAAGCTCGTCTGGGATGTGTGCGAAGGAATTTACGATAAATATTTCTTTTCCATCTACATTTTCCGGGATTCTTACATATTTTTCCCCATCTGGAAGTTTTTCGAGTTCCGCATATCCGAGAGGTATACCTGTGTTTTTAGATATGGTATACGCAAGAATACCCTGAGAACCGGGAATTATGAGCCTCATAAAAGAAAGTTAATTTTCCTTTTTTAATATTTTTCTATCATCAACCTCTTTTTAATTGATCGAGTTTGTTATCTAGTTAGAGGGTTACGAGAGACCTTTGCTGGTTGGAGGGTTACGAGAGACCTTTGCTGGTTGGAGGGTTACGAGAGACCTTTGCTGGTTGGAGGGTTACGAGAGA
>Ga0180935_1062_pt1 | contig 6445 bp, 4 predicted proteins | sample Deesub1362A_J573_FD_124196 | JGI IMG/M metagenome (GOLD analysis project Ga0180935, IMG submission 124196) | Archaeoglobus sp. JdFR-31
CGGAGGAGATAAAGCGAGGCGAGGTGGTTTACCTGCACAGCCCGAGCGGGCAGCGCATCCCGTGGGGAGCGCTTGTGAAGCTTCACTCAGGCATAGCCGAAACCCTTGCTGAGGAGGGATTCTACGACCTGCTTCTTCTCCTCACCGCTGCGGTGCGCCACCTGGGCAGCAACCTGGGTGGGAAGAGCTTTGTCTCCGAAAGCGACGCTGCTTCAGCCCTGGAAAGCTTCGAGGCGCGGTATCGCCAGGAGAGGGAGGCGCTGCTCCGCGAAGTAAAGGCGCAGGCACAGGTGGCGGTGGATATCCTTACAATATACGACTATTTTGATGAGCTCTTCGAGTATGAGATTAACCCAGGCTACGCGGCGAAGAAACTGGGTATAGCAGAGGAGCTAAGCTTCGATGAGGACTTCGCCCGGCTCTTCTCCAAGCCTCTATCCACTGAAGCTCAGCGCCTTCTTGCCATGCATACCAGGCAGAGCTTCATGGAGACTTTAGCAAGACCTTGGGATTTGCCCTCAGCCTACTTCTGGACTCTGGGTGTGGCCTGTGTCGCCGACTACCTAGCAAGGCTGCTTTCAAGCGATGAGGTTACCCGCGACGACGCGCGAAAGGCGCTCAGCATAGTGGACTTCCTCAACAAGCACTTCCGCTCTTTCCGCGATTACTACTTCCCCCGCTACCCGGAGCTGGGAATGCAGTATCTGCAATTCTTGCTGGGCGGGGTGCTTGATTGAGTAACTGGTCTGAAAATCTGGAAAGCATTGTTGGTTTTTGCTGAAGGTGGGGTTAAAGATTATCATAATATCAAAAATCTTCTCATAGAAGGGGGATGTATAAAATCGCGCTGTTGGAGATGACACAGCCTCTGAAAAAACATGAAAAATTATTGAGGTACTCTCTAGAGAATTATGGACTTAATATATTTTTTAATAACCATTCTTTCGTTTTTGCTAATTTCTGACCTATTTTGCCTTCTGCATATTCTACTTTACATTCTGAGGTGATATAAGATTCAAATCCCTTAATCACTTCTCGATAATCACTCCCTAAATTTATAAAAATTTCAGAATAATTATTGTTTTGAAACAATTGTTTCAGTGATGTCAAAACTTTTTTGTTTAAGTCATTCAAATTATCCTTATTAACTTTTAAGTCATAATATTCTATCTGAGTTTCTGGTGTGATTAGCCCATAATTTGCTGATATGATCCGGATATCTAGGTTATTGATGTTATTAAAGTTTTTATTGTCTAATATTATCTTTCTAAGCATTCTATAAATAGGCCCGTCATATACTAATAAAGCAGGTTTAGGTTTTCTTACATAAATTTTCTTTGCCGAACATGAGATAATTAATAGCTTCCGTTTAGCGATTTTTTGGAATATGTTGTTTTCCAGATAATTTTTTATTTGCTTAAATCTATCTTCTCTTAATTCATCTCGGGACATTTTAAGAATTTTTTTAATTTCTAAGCATAGTTTTTCATATTCTTGCTCTTTGATATTTTTTGATATTTTTAATCTGAATTCCGTCAGTGATTCGGCTATTTTCTTTAATTCATCATTATTTTTTGCCAATTTATATTCTGACTTCAGTTTTGATAATTTTTTATTTTTTATATTCTTTTTTTCTTCAATTTTATCTAATTTTCTCATTATTTTATTGATTTTTTGATTTGGGTTTTGATAATTTAATATCCAACCCTTATAATCTGCTCCAAATATTTTGTATTTTTTCAAAAAATTATGTCTTTTTGGATGATAACATCCCAATAAAAACAGCCAATCTTTTGGATATTCTTTTCTAATTGCCTTCACAACATCTTCCAAAAAATTTTCATCTCTTACCTTTACATATCTGCTACTATTCTCTATTTTCTTAAGTAGCCCACCAATTGCAATATGAGTAAATCGCAATTTTTTTAGCTCTTTATAACATTCTAGATATTCACTCACCGTCTTACCCTGAGTCACGCCTACTAATTTAAAGGAAGGTGAAACTTTTTCATAAATATCAATAGCTTCTTTAGCTTTTTCGATTGTTTTTTCTTTATTTTTTAATACATCTATCATTATGCCATATTCTACCCCCATATATTCGTAAATTTTAAAAAGATTCTCATAATCTTCTACTAAATTTCCATCTTTTGTGAATACTCCAGAATCTGCCATTTTTACTATATTGTCTCCTTCGAAATCCCGAAATAATTTTTGAAAATTTTTTGATGTATTTGAATGACCCATTAATCCAACTTTAAAGGGTAATTTATCTATTTCACAATATTTTAGTAATTTGAGAGACATTGGTCTATCTACCACAAAAAATGGGATGGGTTCTCCCAACTTATTCACCTTTATAGGATTCAAAAGCTTTTTTTATTCTTTCTTCGGCATTTTGTACATAAATAGGTATAGGTACAGATTCTACGCCTGTTGCATCATGACTAACTAATAACCATTCGCCTCTTCTAAATTTAAATGTTTGAACGAATTCTGACTCAGGTAAACTAAAAGCATCTGCAACAACTTCTCTGTCATATCTACGTGGTAATTTGCTTATAAAATATGTATGCAACTGTCCCATAATGTTTGTATCCAAATAGGCACTCCTTTGAGTAGCTAACCCTACCCCTATCCCAAATTTTCTACCCCTTCTAGTTAATGTCTCGATTATATTTTTCGATTTTTTATAACTCTCATGAGTTGGAGATTGTGGAATAAATTCGTCTGCTTCATCGAATATAAATAGAACTAATGGACGGAGTATTCCATAATTTCTTCTACTATTATAAAGATACCATCCTAAATCGCTTGAAAATTCTCTAACTTTATGGGGGTCATAAGATGTAATAATATATAAACTCGGCTTATCAACATTATTTAAGTCTTTTACTATTTCATCTAAGCTTATTATCGCATCTTCTGCTAAAGTTTTTTCGTTATATTTTGATATTTTTCGAAGTAATGAGAGAATTGTATAATTCAAACGTTCCTTCATTTTCGAATCTTTTAAAACTTCCATAACAACTTTTGATTTACTCCCAAAACCTTCAATTTTATTTAAAATTTCCTTTGCTAGTTCTGGAGTCAATTCTTTGTCATAATATTCACCAAAAATTTCTTCTCTAAAAACTTCTAATTTACCTTTATTGACCGAACCAAGTTGCATTATTACATCATTCCAATTCTCATCTATAAATTCTTTAACAGTTTGCGATTTTATTTCTTCTACTATTCTAATACTTCTATTTTTCAAGAGAATTCTAATAAATCCTTCATATTTGTCTCTAAGATCTCTTAATTTCTTTGGTATGTACATTTGATTAACAAAAGCTTTTGCAGCTTTTTCTAAATCTTCATTTTCTCTATTTATGAATTCAAAAGTTATATTTGGAATTGTATCTTCTCCAATGCAAATTATCATACCGTTTATATTTTCATCTACAAGTAAATCAATAAGTAGTCCGGTATATTCATCCATAAGATCAAAGAGAACTATTTTTAAATTTCTATAGCTGGTTTCATTTTTCAGTTTCATTTTTTTCAATTCCTACCTTCTCTTTTAATAATTTTGATATTAGAGTACTAATAAGGTTACTTTTACCAACTCCTGTAAATCCAAAAATGCCAAAATGAATTTTTATTAAATCATCTACTCTAATTAAAATTTTTATTTTTTCATCCCTAGTAGAATTGCCGATCTCTATTATATCTTCTATATCTGGTCTAATTCCACCATTTATTATTTGCATAGTGACGCTTGGAGATAACAGTTTTACTTCTTCTCCAGCCATAGGTATATTTTTTTCATCCTCAATTTTTATTTCATTGCCTTCAATTTTGAATTGTAAATTTGTAGGCACTGCTTCACATTCTATAATGGTTGTGTCTTCTAAACTTTCCTTCTCCTGTTCTGTCCAAGAAGCTGCTATATTCTTTAGTGCTTCGATTACATATCCTGGATATGATTTTGCATCTTCTCTTCCTTTTAAAGCAAAATGTTTTGGTAGGATATTTGTAATTTTTAAGATACTATAAACAGTTTCTCCTCCACGTTTACTTTGGAAATTGGGGACTGCTATTAAATCCCCATCTTTTATAGAATTCATTAATTCTTGCGTATAAAGAAACCAAATTAAAAATTTAAATCTAGTTTTTTCGTCAGGTTCTATTGATAATAGCCTTCCAGACTTATCTTCCATTCTAAATATTTCCATTTAAACCCTCCTCACTTCGCTTCGAAGTTCTCTAAGTGTTTTGCGCAGTGGTCTAGCTCGAAATGAAATTTCTCCAGATTCTATTAGAGGTCGTACTTTCTTTAATATGCTTTTGGCCCCCCAGTCCGCTTTATGCAGCGGATCTGGATATCCTATCACTTCAGGATAGAGGTTTTTAGTTACAGTAGAAACTAAATAAACTACTATTTTTTGAATATTATTTTCAGTATTTTTATCTTTAATTATGAATGGTTCGATTCTCCCCAATCGTGGGGTTTCTATTTTAATTTTACCATAAAACCTTTTGTCAACGCTAGGAATCGCCAATCTATCAATAAATATAACATGACCTGTAAGAGGAGAAACTTTTGATCTATTAAGATAAAATTGTGCCAAAGAACGTAAAAATAACCGTTCTTGGTTAGTTACAGCTCCTCTAACCCCACTTATTTCTATCTCTCCATTTTCATTTTTGGTGAGGCGAAGTGTCATAAATATAGAATCAAATTCAATAGTCATCCATGGTGCAGTAAGTTCTTCGTCTATGTATGGGAGAGTTTCAAGAAAAGTTCTATCCGTCCATGGTAATAATATTGGATTAAAATGATATTCACCTAAAAATTTCATTACCCCTAGATAATTTCGCGATAAAAACCTTGAAGAGGAGTCTTTTGTTATTCCAATAAGCAAAACATTCCTTCTCCAACATTCTTCAACTAAAGCCCTTAGTCCAATAGCTATTAGAAATCTCAAATCATTGGGAGACATCCACATTTCTCTTTCTCTTATCTCTCCATCAGGTTCAAGTTCTAATTTCCTGTATATTAAAGCTTCCTGATTCTTCTCTTTAAATAGAATATAACAAATATTTTCAAATAATCCTTTTATATATTCCCAAGAATCTTTGAAATTTTCATTTAAGTGAAATGTTTCATCATTGTCATCATAAAATATGATTGGTTGGTTATTAAGTTCCTCTGATTTTTTATCCGATCCTCCCAAAATGTATCCATGTAGACTCCTTTCACCCATTGTTTTTTTCAGAAGTCTTTCTTTCGATACATTACCTCTTTCGGCTATTTCAGATAAAGTTTGAGGTGATCGCTTTTGTAATTCTCTCAACACAAAATTATACATCCTAAATTCTTTTGGAGATGGAATATCTAATTCTTCATTGTAAGGATGTGAATATGCAATAATAGCATCTTGAATTGTAAGTGTCCTGCCCATATGGCGATATCCAATCATATTTATATTATTTACGCCGATATCTGTGCTTGCAAGGACACTGCTCATAGAATGATCCCATAAAAGCAATTTGGGAGGTTCTACTGCTCCGCTTTTAACCATCGAATATAAAAGATATATTTCTGCAAGCTGCATTATGAGAACATGAATTGATGATAAATTAATTCTGTTGTCATCAGATGTTACAAATTGATCTTCAAGAACATTTCCTAGCTCAGCAAACGGGATTGGCACATATGCAACCATGCTCACATCTTCTTCGGTAGACCATTTTTCGTATTTTATTTTAGGAGGCATACCCTCTGCGTCTATAGTTCCACGAATCGCATATGATGCTCCAAAAAAGACCATGTAATCCTCTAATCTCTTCTTATCACATGTACCATCAACAGCAATAAATTTAATTTTATCAGTTCCAAAAAAATGTTTGATAAGTCTTAAATGGCTTCTTATAGTCTCTTGATTTAATAATTCTTTCCCATAATTAATGACAAGATTATTAAAAAAATCATAATAAAAATCATTAGCATTTCTAAATCGTTGTTTATACATATCTTCATATCTACTTCGGGAAATATCCAATGCCTTTTTATAACCCATTAAAATCTTTGAGATTTCTGTAGGCACATTACCCCCTTCTTTTAATAATTCAAAACTAATCAATCTCTTAATTATCTTTTCAAATATAAATTTTATGTGGGCGGCTGATTGTTCCCAACTTTTAGATACGATGTATGGGGGGCAGGAGGTAATAGGAACCTGCTGGTAGTTCCTATTTGGCGAAAGAATTAAAAGTCACAGTGCAAAACTCTCCCCATGCTCGTTGCATGCTTCGACCTGGAAGGACCTCTCTCGCCGCAGGACAACGCGTACGAGGTTATGGGTCTCGTGGACAGGGGGAAGGAGATTTTTGAAGTTATAAGCAGGTACGACGACCTGCTCACGCTGGCGAAGAGGCAGGGGTATGAGCCTGGCGA
>Ga0180935_1055_pt1 | contig 6297 bp, 6 predicted proteins | sample Deesub1362A_J573_FD_124196 | JGI IMG/M metagenome (GOLD analysis project Ga0180935, IMG submission 124196) | Archaeoglobus sp. JdFR-31
TCCTCCCAGCCAACCGCATATACCCCGTCATCCCTCTCCTCAATCTTTATTACAGGAAGGGGCTTCGGAGGAGGCCCGGCAACAACCTCTCCAGTCTCGGGGTCATACAACCCGATATGGCACGGGCAGATAATCAGATTGTCTTCCGTCAGTTCCGCAGATACTATGCATCCCAGATGAGTGCATATGGCCCCATACGCATGGTAGCCCGAAGGAGTCCTCACTATAATAGCTGCCTTTCCCATGAAATTGAAATGTTTAGCTTCCCATACATTTAATGTCTCACCTTTATCCAGTACTTTGACATCCCCAGTAACCACACTACCTGAACTGCTTGGCCATAAATACCTCACAAGAATCCCGGCAAGGTCTATGGTAAGCAAACCACCAAAAATTCCGCCGACAACTTTCAGAAAGCCCCTCCTTTCCATTTCAATTCCCCTCCGAGCTGGCCAGGTTATCTGATTATCTGTATCACCAGATGAGCCGGATGAGCTCTTAAAAAATCCAGCTGGGTGATCTTAGGCAATTATGCTTACATTCCCAACTCTTATCACTTTATAACTTTCATGATTTTCTGTTTTAAATTGATGTGAAAATAGATGATATAGTTTATTTTTGACAATTTGTAAAATGTTAGAGTAGACGACATCTACTTTGATAACGTCAAGAGGTTTCTCCCAGTGATTGTTCATGGAAGCTTTACAACGGCTGTTACTACTAATCCTACTTTTAAGAGATGATTGTTAAATGCATGAAGAAGATATATACAAGCTGTAAAGTATCTCAAAGCCGATATTGTATTTTTGTCAAAAAAGAAGTTTATTTACAATTTGGTATTTAAAATGATGCAGCTTCCTGCAAGACTGAACGCTCCTTTCAAATCAAAATCAAAGAAAGGTAAAGAGGGTCATAATGGAGCCATACATGACTGACTTCAAAAGGGATGGACCCATGCTCTACCGCATATTCGAATGCACTTTGAGTTTGTCTTCCCAAGAAAGTGAGGTTTATCTGGCTCTTCAGATGTATCCCGATACCAGTGTAGATGAGCTGGCAAAGTGTCTTGGGAAGAATGTGAGTGGACTAAATCGAACTCTGAAAGCACTAATGCAAAAGGGATTGGTGAGAAGAAAATGCTGCATCCTAAAGCACGGAGGCTACAAATATTTTTACTTCCCGATTCCCATCGAACAAATTATACCGAGGATAATGGAAATGATTTCTGACTGGATTGTAGAAGTTGACAGTATAGTTGACTCATTCAGCCTCAAACTGGAAGAGAAGAGATTTTCAGAACGTATGAGCGCAGAGAGACACCTTCTTTGAGATTAGGACAGTAAGAGGGTAAAAGCACTTGATGAGGCGGAACATCTGATCAACTCGGGCTGGGAGTTCGTTGCAACGCTTCCAAACGGGAAGGTTGTTGTCAGGCGTGGGTGAATATTGAATAGAATAGTTGACTTGACTACCTAAATAGAATCCATTAGTAATATATATTGATTATTATTTTCTAATTTCTTATTATTATGTAATTTTTATTATGACACCGTAACCTAAATAAATATAAGGAAATAGAAAAATCACTTGAAAACCTGCAGGAAGGTGGGAAGATGGGAGTAGATAATATACCCAAAGAGACTCTTCTTGAGATGTTCAAAACCATGCATAAGATCAGAACCTACGAAGAGGCTTTAGGAGAAGTATACTATGAAGGCAAAACACCGAACTTTGACATTTCTGCAGGCCCAATCCCGGGAGAACTCCATCTATCTTCCGGGCAAGAATCAGCTGCAGTGGGTGTGTGTATCCACCTGAGACCTGACGATGCCGTTGTTGGAACTCACAGAGCCCACCATTTTGCAATAGCAAAGGGTGTTGATCTGAAAAAGATGACGGCCGAAATTTTTGGCAAGGCAACGGGGTTATCAGGTGGAAAAGGTGGGCACATGCATTTGTTTGATGCAAGCGTCAATTTCAGCTGCAGCGGTATTGTTGGGGCAAGCTTTCCTCAGGCAGTAGGGGTTGGACTCGCTGCAAAGATGAAGGGAGAAGATTATGTAGCGGTTGCGATTGGCGGAGAAGGTGCTACAAACCAGGGAACGTTTCACGAGGCTCTAAATATGGCAGCAATTTGGAAGTTGCCGGTTATATTTGTTATAGAGGACAACGGATGGGCAGTTTCGGTTCCAAAGGATAAATCCACTGCTGTTGCCGATAACAGCGAGAGAGCAAAAGCCTACGGAATTCCGGGAGTGAGTGTGGATGGAGGGGACGTCATAGCAGTCTATAAGGCAGCTAAGGAGGCGGTGGAGAGGGCAAGGAGGGGAGAAGGGCCGACTTTGATTGAAATCAGGGTCTACAGATTGAGGGGACACTTCGAAGGAGATCCACAGCTGTACAGGCCAAAAGAGGATCTTGAACTGGCTACGGCCAAGGATCCCCTTCCAAAGTTCGAGAGATTGCTGATGGAAAAGAGAGTGGCAACAGAAGAAGAGCTTAACAGGATCAAGGAAGAGAACGAGAAGGAGGTCAGGGATGCCATAGAGTTTGCCAGGAACAGCCTGTACCCAGAGCCGGAGGAGGCGTTGAAGGGCGTCTTTGCCGGAGGTGGTTGAAATGTCTAGGAAACTGCCGATGTTTAAGGCAATATCCGAAGCGATAGCCCAGGAAATGGAGAGGGATGAGAACGTCTTCGTTATGGGTGAGGACATAGGGGCCTACGGCGGAATATTTGGTGCAACGCAGGGATTGCTCGAGAAGTTCGGACCTGAGAGGGTCAGGGATACACCCATAAGCGAATCCGCATTCATAGGGGCTGCTCTGGGGGCAGCTACAAAGGGGCTGAGACCAATCGTTGAACTAATGTTCGTGGACTTCTTTGGCGTAGCCATGGATCAGATATACAACCACATAGCGAAAGCCCACTACATGTCAGGTGGACAGATCAGAATGCCCGTTGTGATTATGACAGCCATGGGTGGCGGCTACTGTGATGCTGCACAGCACTCACAGTGCCTTTACGGACTGTTCGCCCACGTCCCCGGATTGAAAATCGTCATCCCTTCAAACTCCTACGACGCCAAGGGACTGATGATCTCAGCCATCAGAGACGATGACCCGGTGATGTACTTCTTCCACAAAATGCTTATGGGTCTTGAATGGATGCCTTCGCCTGAGGAGGCAGCCGTTGAGGTTCCTGAGGAACCCTACACAGTTCCGATTGGGGAAGCGAAGGTTGTGAGGGAAGGAGATGACGTAACCATCACCACAGTTGCCAGAATGGTTTATGAAGCCCTCTGGGCAGCGAAAGAGCTTGAAAAAGAGGGGATAAGTGCTGAGATCATCGATCTGAGGACTCTTGTTCCCTTGGACAAGGAGACAATTTTACAATCTGTTAAGAAGACATGTCGTTTGCTGGTGGTGGATGAGGATTACAGGAGCTACGGGATGTCAGGAGAGATAATAGCCACCGTTGTGGAGAATATCGGAAACGAGCTGAAGAGCCCTCCGATGAGGATTGCGTATCCAGATATTCCAATTCCTTACAGCAGAGTTTTGGAGAAGCATGTTTTACCAGACAAAGAAAAAATCGTGAATGCTGTTAAGGCCATGGTTCAGTAATTGTATTGTTCATAAATTTTATCTAATTTTCTTTGTATATTTATGGAAGAATTGAATAATGTCATTATTCTTCAACCCAATGATAGTCAGATACGGCATCATCATCCCCAGAATCAGCCCGGAAAAATGGCCCATGATATTGGTTACCTTCCCATCAGCAACTATATTCAAGGGAAAGATAGTGCTCAGGAAGAAAAGGTAAACCATGGCCAGCAAGTATGCAGCAATTATTCTCTTCTTTTTCGCCTCATCTCTCCTGTGCCAGTACGCAATCAAGCCAAAAGATGCAGCTGAGAGCAGCAAAGGAATCAAAGCTTTAAACATCCCGGCATATAAAGAAACGAACAGGTAGACTGAAGCGAACATCAGAAAAAGGTAGGCAAAGAGATAATCTCTTTTCTCAAAGGACATCACCAAAGCCACACTGTACCCAAACATCCCCATCACTGCACTCGTAACGTTCGAGAAGCCATAGACATTGCTTCTCCCTCCATAATAGGTTATGGTAAACACGGAGTACATGGAGCTGAAAAGCGGAACTGCCAGCAGAATTAGCAGCAGCGAGTATCCGAAGACCCTTTCGTAACCGAGCTTACTGTAGAGGACAAGGGAAAGCAGTCCGAAGATTATGTAAGGTATCAGGTTTCTTGTGAGGTGTCTCGGATCGTAGTGGACGAAGTTGGTGGTGTAAAGAGTCAAAACTGAATAACTTGCTGTGTTAAGCGTGAGAGAATGCTTGATTTCTGGATCCAGATAGAAAACGACTAGGCAGATAGCAGCGGGAAGCAGTAAAAGGAAGATGTTGAGAACATGCTGCCTACAATTCATACCTCATTCCCTAAGATACTGCCCCCAACAGGCACGAAGCGCTTTGGATTTACTGGCTCATCGTATTTTTTGATACCTTCAAGCTCTATAGCCATCCATAACCTCTTCTTTTCCTTTTCCCTGCTCTTCCATCCAGACCTCCATCGCTCCTGGGATTTAACGTACTCTTTCAGCTCATCCCTTGTAAGGAAAATTCTATCGCCAAAAGGTTTCGTAGAACTTCATGGGATCCTCCTGGAGGACAACGGAACCATTCTGAACCTTCTTTTACCATTATAATGCACATAAACAGCAAAACCTCTCCGCTTTTTTGCAGTATCTCTTAGTTTTCTCCTCTCTTCTCTCTTTAATCTTGCTGTGTAACTTTTAACCTGAACGTAAGTCTTTACACCACTTGGCGATACAGCATAGATATCGTAGGGCCCTCTGCTGCCCTTACTCCTTCTGACGTTTTTGAATCCCTTCTCCTCGAGCCAGTTCGCAACTTTCTTTTCAGCAATCCTGCCCCGGCGATATTTGTTAACCATAATAGTTGATTAATTTTTTGATACTTAAGTTTTTCGTTCAACAATAAGTTTCAGGAATTGTTCGATACATTAAGGTAAATCTCTGACAACCCAACATTTTTTAAATATGCCAGAAAACTAAATTCTAGGTGTTGAAAATGGGATAATAGTTTCGAGTGACGAAATAAAGGAATACGAGAAGCTAAAGATAATCTCTCAGGTCACACCTGTTAAGGAAAAAATAAGGTTCTTTGAGAATAAGTATGGCTGCTCATTCGAAGAGTTTGAGAAAAGACTGAAAGAAGGAGAGGAGAATTTCGAGGAGTGGGACGACTACATAGAGTGGAAGGCATACGTTGAAAGTTTAAGAGATCTTGAGCTGAGATTGAGAGAGATCAAGGAGATCAACGATGCTAAAGACATTAGAATTGCTTAAAAGGAGCCCCATCGTAAAAAGTTATGATATTCTGGATTTCAAGCAGGGCAAGAGCTTCTATTTTCTGAAGATTAAAGCTAAGCTTGTGGATGGAAGCTTTATATCAGGGAGTTCGTCTCAGAGGACGAGTTCATCTATTCCTATCACTGGCAGGATGAAAGTGGAAAGCTTAGAATTAGGTGGGATAATACTCCTCACCACAAAAACATCAAAACCTTCCCTCATCACAAGCACACGCCAGAAGTTGAGGAATCAGAGGAAATAGGCTTTGAAGACGTCATCAAGGTTATTGAGAACAGAATTGGATCCGAGTAATTTTGATTGTCATCAGCCCATCTTAAGTTTCAAGATGTCGTAAAGCTCTTTGATGCTCCCTATTGTGAAGTCTGCCTCTCCATGCTTACTCTCAAAGAAATTCCTGTCTCCGTAAGCAGCGTAAACCGTAATCATTCCCAGCCTCTTCCCTGCCTCTATGTCTCTGCGAATACTGTCCCCAACCATAACTGCCTCCTTTGGATGAACGCCAAGCTTGTTTAAGGCAAGCCTTATTGAGTCAGGCTCAGGCTTCCTTCTGCCAGTCATATCTCCCGAAACAACAACGTCGAAGTAGTGTAAAAGCTCAGCTCTCTGCAATCTTTTCAGAGCATGCCCGTTCAACGCATCCGTTACAACAGCAAGCTTCATTCCCATTTCCTTCAGCCTTTCAAGAACCTCTTTAACGCCGGGATATGGCTTGATATGACCAAGCTTCACTTCCTCATAGATTCGACAGCACTCTTCGAACTTCCCCTGGCTGTAAACTCCTTTATCCAGCATGAAATCTTCAATGTTCCTGTTGTCTTCAAACCCGTGCTTCCCTCTCAGGAAATAATTAAGGAGCTCCCACTCATCATCCAGCCCAAG
>Ga0180935_1076_pt1 | contig 5555 bp, 7 predicted proteins | sample Deesub1362A_J573_FD_124196 | JGI IMG/M metagenome (GOLD analysis project Ga0180935, IMG submission 124196) | Archaeoglobus sp. JdFR-31
GATAACCAAAATGCCGCTTCGCTTGAACGCCTTCGGCGTTCACATTTTGGTTATCGGGATGCGGATGAGCGAAAGGCTTCAGCCTTAAGATAAAACGGAAACTTTACGCTGGATGCGGACAGTTCATGGCGAAGCGTCACTTCGGCTATCAGCAGATGAACGGCTGAAGCCAAAATTGCCCCTGCGGAGCAACTTCGCTCATCCGCATCCCGTTATGCGAAATATGCCTGCTGGTCAAATAGGTGATAATATGGATCTACTGTTCCATCTTAATGAGTTTGCCAATGAAATCTCAAGAGGTAGGATTGAGATCTACAATGAAGCGGGTATTCAATGTGAGTTGGCTATTTACCTTCGGGGTCGTTTAGGAAATAAATATAAGATTCAACTTGAGAGAAATATTGATTATTTCAATCTCGATAAGGAAAGTTACTTAAAAAAGGAAATGGATATTGTTGTTTTCACTCCAGATAAAAAGAAGAAGCATTGTCTTGAGTTGAAATCTCCCACCCAAGGTCAATATCCTGAGCAGATGTTTAGTGCCTGTAAAGATGTAAAGTTCTTAGAGCAATTAACAAAATCAGGTTTTAGTAATTGTTATTTTATGATGTTTGCTGATGACCATCTATTCTATATAAATAAGGGTAATGATGGAATTTACAAAATGTTTAGGAATGAGAAACTGATCAAGGGAGAGGTTAGAAAACCAACAGGGAAAAAGGATGAAGTGTTACATTTTGATGGAGAATACAAGATAGAATGGCGAACTCTAAAAGACGATCTAAAATATTTTATCATTGAGGTGAAAACTTGAACCAGCAGGCTTTACATCGCATAACACAGCATAAAAGGTTCGTGCTTTACGGCACTCACCCAAATTTTTACTTCGCAAAAACTTCTTTTATGCTGGGAACGTTAGGCGACATAAATCTGAGGAGGTGAAAAATATGAAAGTTGTGATAATAATGGGTTCAAAAAGTGACCTCGAGTGGTCAAAAAAGATTGCTGAGACTTTAAGCAAATTAGGAATTGAAAGCACTCTGAGGATAGCCTCAGCACATAAAGTGCCGCTTAAAGTTTTGGAGATCATCAAAGAGTATGAAGGTGAAGATGTTGTATTTGTTACAGTAGCAGGAAGAAGCAATGCATTGAGCGGTTTTGTAGATGCACATACAGTAAAACCCGTGATTGCTTGCCCACCTTACAGTGATAAATTCGCAGGTGCTGACATATTCTCAAGCCTAAGGATGCCCTCTGGAGTATGTCCTATGGTGGTGTTAGAACCAGAGCATGCAGCACTTGCTTCGGCAAAAATTCTTGCAATAAAAAATAAAGAACTCCAACAGAGAATAAAAGAATATCAAGAGGAAAAGAAAAGAGAAATAGAAGAATCTGATAAGGAGGTGATGCAAAATGGGTAGTGTGAAAGATGTGGTAGTTTTGAGAGAGCCACAAAATAATAAAGCAGGAGTAGGACGGTTTATCTTTTCAGACAGATATTCTGTATTTGATTGGGGTGAGATGCCCGACCATATCACTGAGAAAGGCAAGGCAATCTGCATAGCGACTGCTTATTTCTTCGAAAAGCTTGAAAAATCAGGGATAAAAACGCATTACTTGGGGATAGTGGAGGATGGGAAAACCAAAAGATTGGATGAGCTAGAAGAGCCGCAGAATATCATGGAATTCAAGCTCCTCAGGGTAATAAAGCCAAAAATTCAGGGAAATGCCTATGATTATTCTGTCTATCAAGATGAGGAAGGAAACTTCCTCATACCTTTAGAGATAATATACAGAAATTCATTGCCCGAAGGCTCTTCTGTCTTTAGAAGACTAAGAGAAGGCTGTTTGAAATTGGAAGATATAGGATTGAAGGAAGAGCCTGTGCCTGGGCAAGTCCTAGATAAACCAATCCTTGATGTGTCAACAAAACTTGAGGCAACAGATAGATACATAACCTGGGAAGAGGCAAGGGAGATTTGTAATCTGATTGAAGACGAGATAGGAGAGATAAAAAGGATAACATTGCTTATAAATGAACTTATTACTGAAGAGGCTAAAAGGATCGGTCTATTCAACGAAGATGGGAAAGTAGAGTTTGGATTTGATGAGGAGAGAAACCCCATACTTGTTGATGCGCTTGGAACCCTGGATGAATGCAGGTTCACTTATGAAGGAATGCCTGTGAGTAAAGAAATAGCAAGGATATATTATCGTAGGACAAGTTGGTATAAAGATGTTGAGTTGGCAAAAAATCAAGACAGACTCAACTGGAAAGCATTAGTGAAAAGCTCACCCCCTCCTCTGCCAAAGGAGTTAGCAAATTCTATCACGCTAATTTATAAAGCATACACAAATGAATTGACAAAAAGAAAATGGTTTGATACCCCTCCTTTGCAAGAAGTATTGAACACTATTAGAGATTTAATATGATGGCAGAGATTCTCAAACCTAGTGATAAGGCTTTAAAGAAAGCAGCCTCTATAATAAGAGAGGGCGGACTCGTTACCTTCCCTACCGAAACAGTCTATGGACTTGGAGCAAATGCTTTCGATGCAATTGCAGTGGCTAAAATTTTTGAGGTGAAGCGAAGACCCCGTTTTGACCCGATCATAGTGCATGTAGCAGATTTTAAGGATGTTGGGCGTTTATGTCTGAAAGTGGATGAAAGGGCGAGGGTGCTCATTAAAAGGTTCTGGCCGGGACCTCTCACCCTGGTATTACCAAAATCTGATATTGTGCCTGATATAGTAACGGCAGGGCTTGAAACCGTAGCTGTGAGGATGCCATCTCATTCCGTGGCTTTAGAGCTTATCAACGAGGCAAAGGTGCCGATAGCTGCACCTAGTGCAAATCTTTTTGGTTGCTTAAGTCCTACAACAGCGGAGCATGTGGCAGAGCAAATACGAGGAGAGATTGACCTGATAATCGATGGAGGAAAATGTCCCATTGGTCTTGAATCAACGGTCTTAGACCTGACTTCGAAGCCCACTATTTTAAGACCAGGTGGCTTGCCTCTGGAGGAAATTGAAAAGGTAATCGGCAAAGTTGAGATTTCAACACTTAGCAAGCGTCCACGTTCACCAGGACAGTTACCACGCCATTATTCTCCACGAACACCGCTTAAAATTCTCAAAGACGAGAATTTCAATGTGCAAAAGGGAGCAAGGGCTGGGTTACTTGCATTCAAACCACAAAAAGATGAAATGCCTTTTGAGAGGATAGAGTTTCTCTCTACATCAGGAAATTTGCGTGAAGCCGCTGCAAACTTTTTTTCATGCTTACACAGACTGGATAAAGCTGGTCTTGATATAATCTATGCAGAACCCGTTCCAGAAGTCGGGCTTGAAAGAGCAATTATGGATAGACTTCGCAAAGCAGAGGGTATAAAAAATGAGTAAATTTGCCACAGCCATAAATTGTATGGACGGACGCGTGCAAATACCGGTAATCGAATATATCAAGAATGAGTATAAAGTGGATTATGTGGATGTTATCACTTTAGCTGGACCCAACAAGGTGTTGGCAGAAGGTAAAGATAAAGGCGCTCTTGAATCAATAAAGAAGCATGTTGGAACCTCTGTTGATTTTCATGGTTCAAGACTTGTTGCCATTTGTGGGCATTATGATTGTGCGGGAAATCCTGCAAATAAAGAAACACAGACAAAGCAGATAATAGATGCAATTAAAATGATAAAATCATGGTGTCCTAATGTTCAAGTTATAGGATTATGGATAGACCAAAACTGGGAAGTGGAGGAGGTAAAATGATTTTGGATTTACGTCGCCTAACAGCGGATAAAAGGCTTCGCTACGCTTCGCCCAAATTGCCTTCGGCAACTTCTTTTATCCGCAAACCGTTATACGCAATGGGCTGGTTGAGAAAATGAGCAAATTCTGGCACTACCTTGGCGGAACAGTCATCAAGCCCCGAGATACGTTTACCCATTTACTTGCCGATCCCAGGCAACTTGTCTACGGTGGTAAAGCCGTCTTGCTTATTGGCGTTTTATACACGCTAACAGTGATAGGTTTGGCTATTGCCAGAGTGCCTATCGCGGTCGAGCCTTGGATAGCTATCCCAGCTGAGGAGTACTACTTCTGGGAGATATTTTTCGGGATGCCTGTTTTCATCATGGGCTGGATACTGGCCGCTGGCCTAGTCCAACTGTTAAGTAAGTGGTTCAAAGGAAGCGGCACATTCGAAGGTGTGTTTGCCGTGTTGGGCTTTGCCATGACCGTGCCAATGTTTGTAACGTGGATTGTTGAAACATTACTGACAGTCCTTATTCTTATAGGTGTAATGAGTCACACACAATGGGTAGAAATAACTGCACGTCCAGGATTCTGGCAGGTCTTTGGTATAGGCTACCAACTTGTAGCACTAGCGTGGTATCTTGTTCTTGCTCCAATTGCGGTGGCTGTGACTCAGAAATTGCGTTGGTGGCAGGCAACGATTGTAGGCACATTGACCGTAGTAATTGTCGGATTTGTGATGGTTATCTTCATTCGATGATACGTGCTTTCGCCAGCCCACTGCGTATAACACGGGCTTTGCGGCTCACTTTGTTCGCCCAAATGCTCTTCGCACTTCGCAAAGCCCGAAAACGTTATCGGAAATTGCGAGCCCGATAAAAGGATAAAAATATAAAAACGGGCAGATTCTATCTATGGCTAAGGAAGGTATGAAAATGGACTTAACAGAAGAAAAGAATCTTGCTGGCTGTTGCGGATTATACTGTGGGTTATGCCCAAGATTCCAATCGAAAGCAAAAAGTAGATGTTTAGGATGTAAATCACCAGAACGCCAGCAAGGATGGACTTGTCCTGTTTTTGCGTGTTGTGTAAAGAAGTGGAAATTCGATACCTGCTGAATGTGATGAGTATCCCTGTGAAAAAGTAAAGAAAGTATTGTATATTCAAACCAACGGTACTATATTTGACAGCTTTATGACACATAAGCCTTGTTATTTGGATCCCAAGACTTATCCAAATATACAGAAGATTAGGAAAATAGGCTTAAATGGTTGGTTAAAAGAACAAAAAGAACGGCAAATTGTTTTGGAAGAAATTCTAGACAACTATAATGAGGACTTTATATTGTACAGTTGCAGCACTTATGCCACTTGATTTAATTAGGAAAGGGATTAAAGAGACGGAAGGAGTAATAGTCGATAAGGATTTGGATATAAAAGGCAAGGCAAAGGTATTTAAGGGAATCATTCAAAAATTAGCGTTAAAATCCAATATTGATTTGAAATTAAGGAAAAAATTAAAATGAAATTATGGGCGGGCTCGCAGCTCTTCGCCACTTCGTGGTTAGTCTCAGCAAAGCTGAGACTCCGATAACAGCGGATAAAAGGGAAATCAAAGATTTCCCCAAATTGTCTTCGGCAACTTCTTTTATCCGCAAGACGTTATATGACCCGAACGAAGCGAGGGCGAGGACACAGGTAGCCGAAGGCTACCAAGCCGAAAGGGATGGTATTCTTCAATTCTTTACAATTATTGTATTTTCAAACCTTAAATGCAGTGTGCGAAAGTTGTCCATAAAG
>Ga0180935_1071_pt1 | contig 5438 bp, 9 predicted proteins | sample Deesub1362A_J573_FD_124196 | JGI IMG/M metagenome (GOLD analysis project Ga0180935, IMG submission 124196) | Archaeoglobus sp. JdFR-31
CCGTATTCGTACTTTCCACTGGATGTTGTCTCGGATGTTGTTTCGGCTTCCTTGGTTGCACTCAGATTGGGCTTCAAACCTGAATCTGGCAAATTCTCTCTTCTACTGTCCTCCTTAACCTGGGCTCCCCTAACCTGGGCTATACCCTCATCCTGGATCCGAAGGATAACAGCAACCTTCCCGTTTTCAGCAGTCACAAGCTCCTCAACTCTTCTGCCGTTGGCAATTGCGTCTGCGAAGAGGTAAAGGATCTCGGTAATGCACTCTATGCTGTCGGGTCTGATGCTGTCGAATATCGCTTTGAGCTCACTCCTTGAGAGCTTTATCTCACCGTTTCTGTCCTCTATCAGACCTACAAACTCAGTTATTTTGTATTTTAGACTCTCCATAAAAATCACCCCGTAGCTAATAAATTATGTAACATCGTCACAGCACAGAATCCTTTAAAGTACCAAGCACATCGGTCTCCAATGCATGTGGGCTCTCGTATATTATTTGGAAGCTTAGCAATAGTGTAGGCAAGGGCTCTAAGAGGGCATATCTTCATTTCAGGCTTACTCACTTGCTCGCTCATGGATTCACCTCTTCAAAAACCTCTTCAAAACCAAACCTAAGGACTTCTTCGCTCTCACCGCATTTTTGACAAACCACTTTGACTATGAGGAATCTTTTGCTGTCGTTTTCTTCTCCATCTATAATTATCTGAACTTCTCCACCACAATAAGCGTGTAGTAAGTCCATTTTCCCACCTTAAGTCCTATTAAACTCTTTGAGAAACTCTTCCACTGCATCGAGAACCTTCTGGATGTCCGATTTCCTTAGTTTCGTTACATCCTGTATGTAGAGAACCAATAGGCGTTTTGTGATGCCTTTCTGCGTAAGCTCCTGCAACGCTTCTGCAATTGCGGTAAATTTCTCGACCATCTCTTCNCCAACTGACTTGCCGGAGTTCTCAGAAGTCATGCCAGAACCTCTGCCTCCTCTAAAATCTCCACATCACATCTTTTCTCAACCGCCAGTTCGCCAGAATAGGGGCAGTAATTGAAGAATTCGATGCAATCACCAAAATAGGCACATTGCTGGCAGTTTGGTGGGTTTCTGAAGTCTTCTTTTAGTTCTTCCACTTTGCCTAACCTTACCCCTAACATGGTTTCACACTCCTATTTCGTATATTACTACGAAACTGAAAGTATATAAATCTTACGAATTCGTAGTAAACTACTAAATTGAAACCAAATTATAAAACCGAAAAATTTTTATTTATCACGAATTATCATCAAATGAGGATCTTAAATGAGTACTGTTCAAAGAATAATTTATTTCTATAAAGTTGAAGCAAAAAAGAACGGAAAAATTATTACGAATTTGGCAAACATTTTTGGGTATATTAATTCATTGTCCTTTTCCTTGAACGGAAGAATTAGAAAGCTTATTGACAGAAATGACCATATATGCATGATTCTACACTCAACAAAATACCCCATTAAAGGTCTTCTCGGAGTGATACGAAAAGAGGCATTGCCAGTTGTATTTAAAGAATCTACAGGTAACACAAAAGGATTGGCAATTAGTTCTGATGAGGGGTTATACGACCCCATACATTTTATTATATTCAAATTAGAAAATAGGGACAAAACACTTATGACGAATATTCTCGGTGCAGAGTTTAATTACTACGGACCGAGACCTTCGAGGATCTCTTGGTACGTCCGAGGTGTAACACCCCAACTAATTGATGAAATTAAATTACTTCCAATTATTCGTGGAGATGTTGAGGAGCTTTTGAATAAATTTAGTGAGATAAAATGGGTTAAGTTAAGCGTTAATATGCACGCAGCTCAAGCTTTAAAAGATTATGATACGACTTTATTTAGTGGCTTAGATTTTATCTCTCGATTTTCCGGTGCACGGGATATTGAATTAGTTCTAAAACCGCAATACCGTAAAAAGAAAGGCTCATTAGCCTTAACAATTGATAAGATTAAGGAGTTAATAAAAAGAAAAGATGCGCAAGAAGCCCTTAATCAGTTTAAATTAAAAGCATTAAGCACAGAAACTGGCGAATATGAAATCATAGATCTCCTTAATGAATTTATACTCTCTCGAAAACAAGTTGCTAAAATAAGCGACGTATATCGAAACGTGGATTCAGATTCGATGTTTGAGGCAATCAACAGTGCATATTATGAACAAAAAACAGAAATAGAGAAAGCTATATTTGGAGAAGGATGAAGCAATTATCGAATGAACAAGAATTACCAAAGAAACAAAAATTATTAAAGATATATAACGACCATTTTATTCTTACAAATATCGCTATTTCAACCGTTATCGTGGTAATTGGCTATGCAATCACATTTCCTTTAATCGATTTGTACGCTTTCTTATCTAATAACGCAAACACTTTCTACTCCACACTTGCTACCATTTTTGGAGCTTTTACTGGTTTTATTATTGCAAGTGTAGCAATATTATTGCAGTTGATTTATTCAAAATCTTCTGACCAAATAATTCAAATTAGAGTTGAACTACTAAGGAAATCAAAAAACTATCCGAAAGTGTATGACGTGTTCCTGAATACAATCAAAATAAGTGGTTTAACAACATTATTTTCATTCAGCTCTTTATATCTCACCACTATTGAATCTATACGATTCTTACTTTTCATATTCACCTCAATTTTTGCACTTACCTCTGCACTGATGATTTGGTCGTGTATTCTGGTATTAGGAAAAATAATTGAGATAGCTGTATCTCCTGGGGAGGAGTAAATTGTGTCTTAAAATAGTTGATCTCCTGTGGTGCAGCGGTCAATCATCCCGGCCTTTGGAGCCGGTGGTTTGAAGTACTTGCAGGGCTGATTGCTTTGACTGGGCGATAGGGTTTGGAAAATACTGAGAGGTTTAAGTATATACAAGAGTTGTAAGTTACGATGGGGTCTAAGTAATCATTCATCTATACCCTCTAAATATCCAACAATTTTATCAATTAGTAGATATGCATTATTGGTAAACTCAACGAATGCTTCCCATTCTTCATTCCGGTACACTATCGTGAGATGATAGGCCTTATTAGATCGGTATACTTGCGGTTCAATCTGTAAATCCATCCAATTAGGAGAATCAGGAGAGTCCCCTTGACATAACCTTATTCCATAAAGTGATAGATTTGGCATCCCTACAATATCTCTCAGATCAAAAATAAACGTTGCTTTGTTATTTAATTGATTGAATTTCTTAATGGGATCTCCTTTAGATAATATGGTATACTCGCCTACAAACTCATAAAAGTATGGTTTAAGGTTTATATATAATTCCGAATGTATTTTATCCTCGATTTTTTTAAGTTCTTCAACCATGCTCTCTATTTTAGCTTCCTCGAAAGATACGAGCCTTATTACCTGGCGATTAACATCGAGATATAAGTTGAATTGTCCTTTCCGTCCAAGATAACCTGCCCCTTTAAGTCGTTTTAAAAATTCAGGTGGAGGTATGTCTGTTGTAATTTCAAACCCTATACTGTGCAATAAACCTAGCATTTCGTGAATATCCAGCACATCAATAATATTCGAGTATCGAGATGAAACTCTTAAATACTTAGGCTTCACGTGCCCTTCTGTTAGGACCATTGTTCCATCACCTGTTTGTTAGGTTCTTCTTCTTTTTCACCTACTAAATACCAGTTATACCTCCAAGTTGTGCTTTCGGCCCCCTCAAATGAGAATGCATACATTATTAATGGTTTGTTCTGAGGTGCAAGATCGGATTTTTTAGATATTTCTACAACCATATCACTTATTTCCTGCTCAATTAATTTAGTTACAGGTTTATCGAATTTATTCATCACCTTGAAGAATTTATTACTCAAATCATTAACTTCATTTTTATCCTTACTAAACATAATTTTATCATATATTGTTGAAAGAGTTAGATACAGTAACTTGCTCGTTCTGTCAAGGGATTTTTCGGATAGAAACTCTAAAGTTTCAACTGGTTCTTTTTCAAGCGATTTAGATAACACCTTGACCTTATTCTCAATAGTTATATCCTTTACGTCTTTCCAATTGTATGTAGTCTTCCTCTCAATACCCGTAGCTTCACTAGCAGCTTTTATGCTCCCTAAGATACTACAAAGTCTTTTGAAGAGGGTGATAACATCCCTTTTAGTCAAAAGTTCGGCATACCTTTTTGCGATCATGAAATTTCCTTCCATGTGTAATGGACTACACAAAAAGTATATATTTTTTATGTTTCAATTTTGAATTGTGCCAACATGTCGTGAAGATTATTTTTCAAGCACGAAAATAACTGAAAACATTTATAAATATATATGTGATAGTGATTTTCAAAATCCAATAAAAAATTCTCTTCAAATTGAAATCAATTTTCCTGGCGGTCTACTTGTTGATGAAACTTCAAATCTGCCAAATCCAAGGGCTAGAGGTGGATACGATCGGGATAAGAATATAATCTACCTACAAAAGAATAGATGGTGTTTAAAAACTTTAATACATGAATCACTTCATGCAACATCTTATTTTGCATATGGAAGATTCACTGAGTATGGAAACATTCTTCTCCTAAATGAGGGAATAACAGAATTTCTCACAGGTTATATTCTATTTGACAACTATGAGAGTTGCTACAATACCTGGGTTAAGAAAGATAATGATATATGTAATTTGACTTATGAAACGGAGGTTAGAACAATCGCTACTTTAGCAAGAGAAATAGGAATTAAACCGTTTATTGACCTGTATATATGGAGACCTGATATAGATTGGAAAGAAATCTACACAGATTTTCTAACTGAACATGGCTTTACTGACGTTTTCTTTGCATACCCAGATACATCTGCAACTGTGCGTTTCAAAATAGAACTTGAAAAAAAATTTGGAGAAGAATTTGTTGAGTTTTTAGAAGAAGAGGATCTCGAACATCTGCTTGACTACTCAGATATACCTTTCCAAATATAAAAACAATTTCCTCTGCACTTTTATTCTCCCTCTTCACCTCCTATAAACTCCTTAGGTTTTTTGGCAATGCTTTTTTCATCTCCTCCTCTTCACATCTTTAATTCCACACAACAAGTTCGACATTGTTGAATTCTTTCTCGTTTATTTTAAAGCTCTTCCCTGATGGATCATAAATCAAAAGGATGCGATAAGGAAAAGACTCCTCGTATTTCTTTATCTGTCCAATTGCTCTTTCAAACTCTGAAGTAGTCCTGAGGGATTTTAGTTCTATCGCCAATTCATCATCGATAACGATATCTGGTTGGATTATTTTTCTTTTAGAATAACTTACAACCTGATGAGCTATTTTCTTCTTATTACCGTATTTTCCCTTCAACACGCCTAAAACAAACATTTCTAACTCTCTCTCATTGAAGAACTTGGGAATGTTTCCATCTTTTAAATCTTTCAAGATTTTCGCTAT
>Ga0180935_1019_pt1 | contig 4338 bp, 5 predicted proteins | sample Deesub1362A_J573_FD_124196 | JGI IMG/M metagenome (GOLD analysis project Ga0180935, IMG submission 124196) | Archaeoglobus sp. JdFR-31
AATTAGAGGTCAAAAAAGTTGAGGTCGTGGCATCACTCACTGGAAAACCTCTATCCTTTAGTGGCTGGGATTACGTCGCAAAAAAGCCAAAACCGACGAGGTACTCTATTCCGGCAGGCTCGGTCTACTTCATCGAGTTCGAAGGCGAGTTGAACACTAATAAGCCATACCTCAAGCTCGGAAAGCTGACGAATCTCGGCTACGGGCTGTGTTTTCTGGGGGTGTGGTGAATGGTCGAAAGAGTGCTGGTAGTTCCGTGGGGAAATCCATTTCAATGGGAACCTATAACCTATGAATTTGGTAATAACAGAATGAGGAGCTCAAGCACATTACCAATTTTGATAAACTCCTTGAGACCAGAAAAAGTGATAATATTCGTCCTTGATACGCTCGCCAACATCCAAATAAAAGGGAAACCAAATATCGAGTCAAAGAAGTTTTCAGATTATTCGGATGTGGTAAAGGATGTTGAGAGTAGGATAAGGTGGTTTTTAGAGAATGAATTAGCTGTAGATTATTCAAATTTGATGGAAATGATCTATAACGGGAAATTAAAGATCGTTGTCGCACCTGGTGTCGGGTTATTCAAGAACATCAAAGTTAAAGGAGATATGCTCGATCTCTACAACTACGCTCTTTACGAGCTATCGATAGAGTTACCTACCAGTAACATGGAAATTTACCTCGACTTAACTCACGGAATAAATTTCATGCCAACTCTCTTATACAGAGCTTTAAACAATCTTCTTGGTCTCGCAGCCTTTGTAAATGACTGCAGATTCATCGTTTTAAATTCGGAACCTTATCCGCAGGGATTCTCGAAAGAAGAAAAAGAAACTATCGTTTCCGAAACAATTCTTCGCATAAGGGTTGTTGAAGACAGGTTAATGCGCCCGAAACCGATTTACTCCAAAGTAAACGATGTGAGACTTTCAGCCTTCATAAGTTCGCTTATTAATGGTTTTCCACTTGTTTTTACTATTTTTTATCCAAGACTGCACCATTTAAGAGCATACCTCGATAATGAGTTTAAAAAATTCTTTGAAAATATTGAGGTCAAAAACAGAAGTGTTAAACGAAATGAGAGTTTTTCCGAAGACTTCAAAACGTTATCAAAGTTATGCTACTTGGTAAGATGTTTCAATTCATCTCACGAGTTATTTAAGAACCTGCCAAAAAATGAAATGTCAATGGATGCGTTGGAAGATCTAATCGAACGAGTATTCAAAAAAATCACTCGTTTAGAGGTAATTACCAAGCGTGACGTTAGGCAGATATCTGGCGATATCAAAAAAGCAAGTAAAAAAGAGGGTGAGATAGGAGAAAGGCTTAGAAATGGAGAGAAGATACTTTATCTTGATATTTACAACTTTGTAAAAGATAAAAACCTTGTAAGGAGCGAAAAAATCGATCCAAGAAACTTCATAGCTCATTCAGGTATGGTCAGTGATCGAGTTTATGTGAGAATTGATAATGAGAGGATACTGCTCTCTTATGAGGATATTGAAGAGATTGCCAGGTTATCTACCAAATCAGTATAGGGGGAGAAGAATGGTTGAGCTAGGAGATATCGAAAAGATATTGGTTGAACATAAAAGTTACGTAAAAGAGAAATTCAAAGTTAAAGAGATTGGCATCTTCGGCTCGTATGTTAGAGGAGAGCAAAAAGAGAGTAGCGATGTCGACATATTGGTAGAGTTTGAGAAAACACCAACGCTACTTGAATTCGTTGAGATTGAAAACTATCTTACAGAGCTCTTAGGTGTTAAAGTCGATTTGGTCATGAAAAGAGCACTTAAACCGAAGATTAGAGAGCGGGTTTTGAAGGAGGTAGTTTACGTATGAGAGCAGATGAGGATTACATCGGAGACATATTAGATGCTATCGATAAGATTGAAGAGTTCGTTGGAGATATGGATTACGAAAGATTCTCAAGAGATGATAAAACAAAGTTTGCAGTTGTAAGGGCATTGGAGATAATTGGCGAAGCCGTTAAAAACATCTCAAACGAATTGAAGGAAAGACATCCGGATATACCTTGGAAAGCAATCGCTGGTATGAGGGACAAATTGATCCACGCTTATTTCGGTGTGGATTGGGAAGTTGTATGGCTGACCGTTGATAAAGACATTCCGAAGATTAAACTCGCTTTTGAAAAGCTGTTGAACGAANTAGCAGGGGGAGATTGAGATGTTTGAAAAGGCAGTTATTTTTGGTTTGTATAGTATAACTCCGGTGCATGCTGGAAGTGGAGCGGAGCTGAGCGTCATAGACCTGCCGATTCAGAGGGAGAGACACACGGGCTTTCCGATGATCTGGGGGCAGAGCTTGAAGGGAGTTTTGAGGAGTTACTTTAGAAAATTAGAGCTTGGTGGTAAGATAAAAATTGACGGAAAAGAGTGGAATTGGGAAGAGAAAGCCAGAGAAATTTATAAAGACGGTAAAAAGTCTGAAAACTACATTAAAGGTGTTAATGATGGTAAAAGAGATCCTCCATTAACGGAAGCCATCTTTGGACCATCCACAGAAGCGGCATCTGAGCATGCGGGAGCAATAAGCGTTGGAGATGCCAAAATCCTGCTGTTTCCAGTGAGGAGTGCAAAAGGCGTTTTTGCCTACGTAACGTGTCCGATGGTTTTGGAAAGGTTGAAGCGAGATCTGGAGTTCTTAGATGCAGCCAACGATTTCAAAATTAACGTAAATGGAAACGAAGCTGTTGTGCCAAAAAATTCCTCAATAAAGGTAAACGAGAAAGAAATTGTTGTAGAAGATATTGTTCTGAACGCAAAGGAAAATGAAGAAATCGTGTCTAATCTTGTAGAAACAATATCTATGGTTTCGCCCATCGTCATTGATAAAGGAAAAATTGCGATCGTACACGATGACATTTTTACGAGTCTCGTTCAAACAGCTACCGAGGTCGTTGCGAGGACTAGGATTAAATCCGAGAGTGGAACGGTTGAAGGCGGCGCCCTATGGTATGAGGAATACTTACCAAGCGATACGTTACTCTACTCGATTGTAGCTGTTGGAAAGCCAAGAAAAAGTACGGCCGAACTGTCTACAGTTGAAGATGTTGCGAAGGAGCTCACGATCTTCAACGAGAAATTCCTTCAGATTGGTGGGAATGAAACCGTAGGCAAGGGTTTTGTAAAACTTAAGGTGATGAGCTATGAGGACTTTGGAGCAAGAAAGGGCTAAGTTCGCGTTCAATGCGGTTTCCGAAGTGAAAGAGGATAGATTAGAAGTTCAAAAAAAGTATTCTTCATATGTCAAAAGTGCGCCGGTAGTGATACTCTCAAACGGACTTCCCGCAACGCTTGCCTTCTACCTCTCGAAGATGAAGATGAAAGACGGAACAGATTATATAACCATAGGTAAAGAAATCGAGAAGTATAGAGCGGGGCAGGAAAATAAGTTCGAGAGGAAAGTAGATAGGGTCGCTTATGCTTTCCTGTTCCACCAAATCTCGAAATGGCTTGCGGAAGAAGCAAACTTCGGGAGAGGTTTAACGAACAGAAAAGATCCGTTGAACTTTATACTTAAAGAATCGGATGTCTTGAAAACCCTGCAATTGACTAAAGAAGCACTATCTTTACTCAACTGGATGAAACGCTTTGCCGACGCCATACTTGAGAAGGAGGAATGAAAATGAAGTTCTACGTTCCAGCATACCTTAAAGACTTTGTTGAGAAGTATTATGCTAAATCCGACAATCTCTCCCTTAAATTAAGCAAGTTCGCACCGTTTGCTGAAGAAAAAGAAGGTAGTGGGCTGTTCAAGCCGAGGATAAATATTTTCGGGCATAGGATATCGCTGTCCCCCAAGGCTCTTGCAGATTATAGAAAATTTTACGAACTCCAGAGATCCCTTTGGGAGGCTAAACTCGGTGGTTTTAAGGAAGAGTTCATTCTGAAATTAAAAACAAAATCCCGCCTTGTAGTTGGATTGGGTGACGAAAGTGTCTACGAAACCTCCATCAGACTTCACAGAAATTACGGAGTTCCTTACATTCCCGGATCAGCTTTGAAAGGTGTGGCGAAGCATTACTCGATTTACATGCTAACCTACGCGAAGATGAAATCCTTAACTGAGAAATTCGGAAGCAACGACCTCTTTGAATTGGCAGGGATAGTACAGAAACTGCTTGAAGAACCGGAAGATGAGAAAGTCAAAGAATTCGGATCGCTGAGCTTCAGTTTGGATCGTGAGGAGATAAATTTCGATGACCTCAGAAAAATCTTCGGAACCCAAAAACAGGAGGGGCTGGTAATCTTCTTCGACGCGTTCCCGACACCAGATCAACTAAGGAATAACCCAATACTCGAACTCGACATA
>Ga0180935_1008_pt1 | contig 4288 bp, 7 predicted proteins | sample Deesub1362A_J573_FD_124196 | JGI IMG/M metagenome (GOLD analysis project Ga0180935, IMG submission 124196) | Archaeoglobus sp. JdFR-31
TTGCGCTTCTGGGAAAAAGATATATGATAGGAGTTTGAATTTTATTAAAGAATTTTGAGTGGTGAAGAAAAGGAAGAATCCTGAAAATGGATATTGAAAGCCCACAATCAGCATAGGTGTGTTAAGTTCGCCTTTATTGAAGAAAAGGAAGAATCCTGAAAATGGATATTGAAAGAGATCAGAAGGCAGATTATCAGAATGGAAGGTAGCTGGGAAGAAAAGGAAGAATCCTGAAAATGGATATTGAAAGTCCAAGTATATATATACTGATGTTCTCTCATCCAGATAGGGAAGAAAAGGAAGAATCCTGAAAATGGATATTGAAAGGTTCATTACAGGCTTACATTTGACATCCTAACCCCAGAAGAAGAAAAGGAAGAATCCTGAAAATGGATATTGAAAGTCTACATACTCATCCAAGCTTCTCAACATCACTGAGTAGGAAGAAAAGGAAGAATCCTGAAAATGGATATTGAAAGTCCAATCTCAACATAGCAATATCACCGAATTTCAACTGAAGAAAAGGAAGAATCCTGAAAATGGATATTGAAAGTATGTTGGATCTTTCTCTGAATTATCTTTATACTTCTGAAGAAAAGGAAGAATCCTGAAAATGGATATTGAAAGTCATCGTAAGTCCAGAGAAGAAGACACCAAGCATGGTCGAAGAAAAGGAAGAATCCTGAAAATGGATATTGAAAGCTCATAATACTCACCTCTAAAAAAAAAAATAATAATAAGAAGAAAAGGAAGAATCCTGAAAATGGATATTGAAAGGATATATCTGTTCTGTGGCGTCTATACCTCCAGTTACGAAGAAAAGGAAGAATCCTGAAAATGGATATTGAAAGTCGTCTACTAGATCTTCTAGATTCGATTGCTTAATTTCGAAGAAAAGGAAGAATCCTGAAAATGGATATTGAAAGGTTGCTCCCCCCACTGTGAGGCAACGCGATTAGGCTTGAAGAAAAGGAAGAATCCTGAAAATGGATATTGAAAGTTGAAGAAACTCTCGTAGCTTACTGCATTTGGTGCTGACGAAGAAAAGGAAGAATCCTGAAAATGGATATTGAAAGAATTATAATTGGCCCTCTCCACCATTGATACTGTAATAAGAAGAAAAGGAAGAATCCTGAAAATGGATATTGAAAGTGCTTTGGAATGTCAATATCTGTAACTACATATTGGATGAAGAAAAGGAAGAATCCTGAAAATGGATATTGAAAGATATATCCAGTTTGCATACTAATGATATAAAAAAAAAGAAGAAAAGGAAGAATCCTGAAAATGGATATTGAAAGTTCGAATTCGAGGTATCATCCACTACATTGCAATCAGGAAGAAAAGGAAGAATCCTGAAAATGGATATTGAAAGACCAAGAATTAGTAAGTCCAGTTAGCGGATAATCTCCGAAGAAAAGGAAGAATCCTGAAAATGGATATTGAAAGTATGGAAAAAGTACCTTGGGGTGATATAATTGTTTTGGAAGAAAAGGAAGAATCCTGAAAATGGATATTGAAAGTCTACTTCGCAGGAAGTAGAGGTTTTGGTTAGAGGAAAGGAAGAAAAGGAAGAATCCTGAAAATGGATATTGAAAGCCGGTATCATCGGTTAGATACAGAATATTACTGTCTGATGAAGAAAAGGAAGAATCCTGAAAATGGATATTGAAAGATTGAGATATTGGGGGGAGCGAACGAAATACCATACGGAAGAAAAGGAAGAATCCTGAAAATGGATATTGAAAGCTATTGTATCTGAAGGCTCATATACAGATAAATACCATGAAGAAAAGGAAGAATCCTGAAAATGGATATTGAAAGAGATACGGTATAAAACACAGCCAAAAGTTTTGAAAACGAAGAAAAGGAAGAATCCTGAAAATGGATATTGAAAGTGCTTTGTCGACTACTGCTACCCACTCTCCACCCCTGTGAAGAAAAGGAAGAATCCTGAAAATGGATATTGAAAGAATCCTTAGTCTTTTCTCTCTTTTTTTGGTTTATTGTCTGAAGAAAAGGAAGAATCCTGAAAATGGATATTGAAAGTTGATCTTTCCAGCCAACTGGGCATCAAGTGTCCATCGAAGAAAAGGAAGAATCCTGAAAATGGATATTGAAAGATAAATAGGCACATTGCTGGCAGTTTGGTGGGTTTCTGGAAGAAAAGGAAGAATCCTGAAAATGGATATTGAAAGCTTTGGATATAGTATCTACCATCCTTGAGATAAATCGGAAGAAAAGGAAGAATCCTGAAAATGGATATTGAAAGTTCACAACATCCATGAGATCTATGTCTCTAATCTCCAGAAGAAAAGGAAGAATCCTGAAAATGGATATTGAAAGCTGTAATAGTCCAATTTGGATTGTTTTCCTCACTCATTGAAGAAAAGGAAGAATCCTGAAAATGGATATTGAAAGTTACAGTAGCCTCCTTACCTCTATATACTCCACCAACAGAGAAGAAAAGGAAGAATCCTGAAAATGGATATTGAAAGTGCTAGGAAGAAAGATGAAGAGATAATGAATGCACTCAGCGAAGAAAAGGAAGAATCCTGAAAATGGATATTGAAAGTGGTTATCGCTCAGAACGGTGTAATCGCATGACTTACGAAGAAAAGGAAGAATCCTGAAAATGGATATTGAAAGCTTGCTTTCTTCATCGTAGTTACTGGTTCTTTGATCTTGAAGAAAAGGAAGAATCCTGAAAATGGATATTGAAAGAATGATACATCTTGAGTTGCACCAGAGTTATTTAGAAAGGAAGAAAAGGAAGAATCCTGAAAATGGATATTGAAAGATTGTTAGTGTAATGCTTGGCGGTGTTTTGCCATAACCAGGAAGAAAAGGAAGAATCCTGAAAATGGATATTGAAAGAGTATTTACCATCGAAGAAATATTCTTTCATATATGGTGAAGAAAAGGAAGAATCCTGAAAATGGATATTGAAAGGATTTAATTTCTGAGTGTAATTGTTTCGCTTCAAGCAGAAGAAAAGGAAGAATCCTGAAAATGGATATTGAAAGCTACATATTCATTGCCAACTCTCTCTATTGTACCTACTGAAGAAAAGGAAGAATCCTGAAAATGGATATTGAAAGCAATATACTTACACAATCTAACCCAAACTGAGAAACCCGAAGAAAAGGAAGAATCCTGAAAATGGATATTGAAAGTTAAGTACAGGTGGATAGTTGATGATCTTTGTATGCTCAGAAGAAAAGGAAGAATCCTGAAAATGGATATTGAAAGGGAAAATAGTGGATTAGACTCATTCATAGCTAGACTACGAAGAAAAGGAAGAATCCTGAAAATGGATATTGAAAGTAATCCTAGAGCGTGGTATATATTATCAAGGTGCTGATGAAGAAAAGGAAGAATCCTGAAAATGGATATTGAAAGTTCTCCAGATAAACTATGATGTCGCCATCTACAAGTAAGAAGAAAAGGAAGAATCCTGAAAATGGATATTGAAAGTGATGTCGTCTGTGTTTGGTTCACTCTCAAATACAACTGAAGAAAAGGAAGAATCCTGAAAATGGATATTGAAAGAATAATGTAGCTATATTGGCACCAACTCCACCACATCCAGAAGAAAAGGAAGAATCCTGAAAATGGATATTGAAAGACATCATTAGACGAGCCACCTCAAGTTGGTGTACTAAGAAGAAAAGGAAGAATCCTGAAAATGGATATTGAAAGCACAGGCGTGAGGCAACGCGATTAGGTTAGGCATTGTAGAAGAAAAGGAAGAATCCTGAAAATGGATATTGAAAGAATAATTCTACTTAGGACATCACGGTCAAGTTGTTTGAAGAAAAGGAAGAATCCTGAAAATGGATATTGAAAGTGTAGATCAAGGATGGGATATAGTGTATACGGCAAAGGAAGAAAAGGAAGAATCCTGAAAATGGATATTGAAAGATCATGTCCATATGTTAATTCACTATCATGTACTTTGGAAGAAAAGGAAGAATCCTGAAAATGGATATTGAAAGCTCGAAAATCCTTGCTTCTAAGTCTTTCATTGACTCAAGAAGAAAAGGAAGAATCCTGAAAATGGATATTGAAAGCCATGTTGCTTCTCTTCTCTGCTATACTACTACCACTAAGAAGAAAAGGAAGAATCCTGAAAATGGATATTGAAAGGTCATGAATCAGCAACTCCAACTGGAAGTCATTGTTCAGGAAGAAAAGGAAGAATCCTGAAAATGGATATTGAAAGATTTCAGCTTCTTCTCCATCATGCTCGGTAACTTCCATGAAGAAAAGGAAGAATCCTGAAAAT
>Ga0180935_1089_pt1 | contig 3548 bp, 7 predicted proteins | sample Deesub1362A_J573_FD_124196 | JGI IMG/M metagenome (GOLD analysis project Ga0180935, IMG submission 124196) | Archaeoglobus sp. JdFR-31
AGCGCGCGACTGTAGCTTGTCACTGCTCGGACGAGCAGTCATCGCGTGGTCCCCGGTTCAAATCCGGGAGGCGGGACTTTTTCTTTTACTTCTGATCCCTATCATAACTTTCCACCTATCGTTGAACTTTATAACCCCTTTGCTTAGTTTTCTCAGCTGATGTTTGGCTATACCAAATCGGTTTGTTTCCAGATTTAGAGAGCATCAGAGAGGCGATTGACAGTGTAAATACAGCAGAGCTCCAGAACTGGCTTCAACACCTACCAGAAACTGTTGTGGAGAAAGAACCGGCAGATGTGCTGGTTCTAGTTTTCGTGATTGAGTGGTTGAGAGAGGTGAATGGATGCTGATTGGCATCTCAGGCTGTTCTGGCAGTGGGAAAAACTACTTTGCCTCTTTATTTGCCACCAAGCTCAACGCTTACCCGATCGAAGAGGTATAGAGCTATGTGGCAGGTGTATGGAGAAAAGAGAAAGGTATGAGCCTTGCAGAAATAAGGGCTTACGATGCAACCCGCTTCCAGCTTGAGGTTCTGGAAGAGCAGATAAAGAGGGAAAATGAGGCTCAGCAAAACAGTATGCTGTACGATGAAATGGCTACAAGTGGGTCTGCACTTGCCCTGATTATGCGAAGAGAGGAGACGGCCTCAGCTACACCTGCAAGCACATTGAGGCTGCATTTCTCGTAGCAACGAAGATGGTGAATGATAATACGGTTGCAGAGGTTGAGGTGAATGGCAGAACAAGAAGCAAATCCTAATATCCCAATTTTTCAGTGATATCGTGAAACTCTATCTCGACACCCGTAGTGCCAATCCTTTGACTCCCCAGACGAAAGAATTCTGACTGAATCCAATGCGTTTGTGGAGGTTCTGAGAAGAACTAACAGAGATTTTGAAATTATCGGATCAGCAGCTTTACTGGCTGGATCGAGTTCATATCTTCTCGGGAAAAAAGAGAAGCAGTTGAGGCGTTGATACGGAAAGCATGCTCAAAAATTCTGAGAATTGACGAGAAACAGCAAAGCTCGCTGAGAGAATAATGGTGGAATGCAGAGTGAATGCGATGGATGCTGTACACATAGCAATCGCAGTCAAAAATGCTGACGTCTTCGTTACGGTGGATGATGAAGTCCTGAAAAATCTGGATGCCTGAAAAAGTTTATAGGTGTTAAAAACGTAGTGGATGTGATAGGGCATGAAGAGTGAAGAGGTATGGTGAAAGCCCTCAAAATCCTGGAGAGGGAGTTGAGCAGTGAGAAGTTTTTCATCTATTTGCAAACGATAACGGAGAGAATGGGGAACTCTGTGAAAGAGCTGAGGGGTAAAACTGACGATCTTAGCCTTAACGAAGTTCTGAAACTTGTTAATGAGAAAGTTTAACTCTTCAGGTAAGTGCATTACGAGTTGTTTTTGCCATTAAATCTTTTTCAAGAATGTCAACCAGAATGAAACAAACAATCTAAAATAGGTGAAGATACCGTGAAGAAGCCTGCACAACCAAAGAAGGGACTGAAGAATTCTCAACAAGTATTTTAGTAAGTACACAGGAGAAATCAGAAGAGGAAGAATTGCATCTTCAATAAGATTATGTACCAGCATAAATCAACCATTCATTCCCATCAATAACTTTGATCTTTCTCTTGACTTCGTAATCGAACTCGAAGAACCTCTCAATAAAGATATCATAATTCTCAGTCCTCTTTTCTGAATCCCAGCTAAAATGCTTTATACAGGCCCATCTCTTGCTTAGAACACAGAAGCAGAACAGTATAGAAATCTTTTCACTGTAATTCTCAATCAAAGCTCTTTTGATCTTCCCAAATAGAGCCTTTAGAGTCCTGCTGTTAACATTTACCAGAAGATGAAACCAGTTTCCTGTAATTCCCTCATGTACAAGCTTTTTAATATCTTTCTCTATTTCATTAAATCTTGCATTGTGAGCCTTGAATTCAACATTCACGAGCTTTTTAAAACCATTTGTATATTTGTAAATGGAAAGATCGGTTGAAGCACTTCTTTTACCCTTCCCGCTTAGCCGATATTCCCTTTCAGTAGGTGTTTCGATTGAATAAAAGAATTCGGAGTTATTTAAAACACTGCAGTAAACGAATCTCGCCTCCTGTTCGCTTATTCTCCTGTTCATATCTCTTTTGTAAGGTATGATTAGCTTTGGATACTTTATTGCTGGTTTTGAAGCTACATCTGGAAGACTCCAGATCAACTCGCATGTTTTCAGATTTATATCTGTCAGATCATTTATCAGATCAACCAGCATAACTGGATTAAGGCTCGTACCAATAAAGTTTTTGCCATTTTTGAATTTTTTAGTTGATAAACTCATTTTCAGCCCGCCAACCTCGATGAGGCTTCACAAATGCCCGCTGAGGAGGTTATAAGAGGTGAATGGAAGAAGCCCCAGATAGTTTGAATTTGACAAATACGAAACTTCAATTTCCCCCACATCTTTCAGAAACTTTTCGATGAGTTTTTGATCAATGTAATAACCAGATTCCAGAAATTTCAGGATGTATTGTTTCGTCTCATCTATTATCCTCCTATTTTTAGCAATTTTCAAAAGTCCGAGTGTTCCGATATATCTTACACCCATCCTTTCAGCAACCCTCCTACCCCTCAAATCCTCAGTGAGCAAAATGAGATCTCTCTCAATTGAGAGGGTGATTGGCTCCGCCTCACCTTTATCCACAGCAAGTGTTAATGCTTTGACGAGGTGCTCATCTCTCACATTCTCAACTTTGAGAAACTCAAGTTTCGAAAAATAATCTCCCTCATTCTTGAATAGCTAATCCTGAACAGAAGGTAGTATAATAACGAGATCAAACATCTCTTCGAGAATGAAAACTGCACAACTCTTCTTGAGGATTATTAGTGGGAAGGTGTCAGAAACTATCTGCATTTTTCAGCTCCTTATCAAGCTCCCCTTCATCCCAGTTTATCACGCTCACCTTTTTCTCGCTGATGATCTCCACGAAGTCATCAACGCAGAAATCTGCAAGATTTGCTTGCTTTAGCGTTAGTCTTCCCTCTCTGTAAAGTTGAACAGCAAGAACTATCTTCAGATCCTTCTGTGAGATGTCTACTGGGATCCACTGTGAGGGTTGGCATTGATTAAACTTGTATTCAGCCTTTATAAAGTCTTTCTCAGGTTCTCTTCAATTATGCCCAGCTGCATCACTTGTTTCAAGGGGGTTCAAAACCTCGAGCACGCCGTTGGCATGAAGCGGTCTGTGCTAAGGTGGCTGAATGGACAAGATCAGAAAAAACAGGATAAAGCAGGCAATGGAGACCGTCCTGAAAGCCTTCGAATCAAACTTAGAGAAAGTTTCCCTTGCCGTTTTCCGTGGAAATGGTAAGCCATCTGACAGCTGGAGCTTCTTTAACGTCTCATCATGTTCATGAACGAAACAGCAGACGCAAGAGTGTTCAAGCAGTGGCAGAAAGCTGGCAGGAGAGTTAAGAAGGGTGCTAAAGCCTTCTACATCCTTGCCCCTGTAAAAAGAAAAGTTCCCGTGAAAGTGAGGAGAACCGA
>Ga0180935_1002_pt1 | contig 3359 bp, 5 predicted proteins | sample Deesub1362A_J573_FD_124196 | JGI IMG/M metagenome (GOLD analysis project Ga0180935, IMG submission 124196) | Archaeoglobus sp. JdFR-31
GCCTCCCGAGCCCGATGGACCCCGGCAAACGCCTCCAGCGCATCCCGAAGCAACCTATTCACCGATGTGCCGAGCTCCAAGGCCCGGATCCTCGCCCGCTTCAAGACCTCCTCGTCTACCGTAATCGTCAGATTCGCCATGAGTTTTTCCTCCGTGCTCCACGATATCAGTGTAGCACCGGAGCTGCTCCAAGTCAACCTCGCGTTCTGGTTTCGGCAGCGTATCATTTTTTGTGTCAGTGTTTGGTTTGCGCGACGTTCGTTCTGAATCGGCTTTCCGTCTATTAAGAAAGGGACGTCTCTCCAGAGCCAGAGACATGGGGGTGTAAGATGTTGATCTGAGGACACAATTTCAGAGGTAGACCTGTATGACCTAGTTTTATGTTAATCGAGAGCCACGTCCTGATCTCCGCATTCCTGCCTCGGGTCTCTTAGGGTCTTTGATGAGCACCTATGTGGAGGGTTCCATGGGTGGGGAAAGGCAGTAAAGGCGGAATCCATCCCTACTGACTTTTTTCCTTGACATCCTCGAAGGCTTCTATCTAAATTCCAGGCGAGGGCTCGTGGCTGGTCAGCCCTTTCCATATATTTCGGATTGAATAGGATTTTCNACAACATGCTTATTTTTAANGCCTTAGCNAATCATACCCGCCTTTTCGAACTCTCAATGGCTGGTTCAACAACTCGATCAGATTTTTTATGGAAATAAAAGAAGCTATCCAATTTTCAGCAATTGGCTGTCGCTTCTTTGTTTGAGGGCTGACGTTGAAACGAAGCTGCTTGCCCGAAATATGCCTTGCGCACTGATTCGCTGGCGGCAACCAATCGCTGAAGCGGACCTCCGCATGACATCTGCAAACATCCGTTCGCTACGTTATGCTGAAGCCGCTTAGCTCGCACGTTATGGTAAAATAATAAAAACCGTGAAAGGCAGGTGAACAGTTATGCAGTTAAAACTTACCGCAGTGTTTTCAGAAACCACTTTATGGATATATTGGATATGTTGAAAAATTACCAAGAGCCAATACTCACGGAAAAGCTCTTGAAGAGACAAGGAAAAATTTAACAGAAGCCATAAAACTTGTCTTAGAAGCCAATCGTCAAACCATGGAGGAAGAACTTAAAGGAGCTGATTTTAGGAAAGAGGAAATTGGAGAAGTATTGGTTTGAAAAGAAGAGATTTAATCCGCCATCTTGAAACCCACGGATGTGAATTTTTAAGGGAAGGTGCTAATCATACAGTTTATGTAAATCGCATAGATTTTATGAGAAATTATTGTGATGAAAACGACTCACTATTTCAAATATACAAGGAAGAGACCCGATAGAGCCCAAATCAGAGAAGAATGGATTAAGTACGTAATTGAAAATCCTCAAAAGGTAGTTGTTCAGTCTGACGGAAGGATTAGAAAATGGGCAAAGATTTCAGAAGTAGATAAATATCTCAGAGTAATTTTATTGGAAGATGGACAGNCTGTGCACAATGCATTTTTTGATAGGTTTTTTAAGGAGGATCTAAAAGATGAGAGTTAAATATTTTCCAGATACCGATACAGCTTTNATAGAATTTACTGANAAAGAAGTCTATGAGACAAAGGAGATCAGTGAGGACATTTATATTGATTTAGATCAAGATGGTAATCTNGTAAGTATGACAATTGAACATGCAAANGCTAAAGCGGGGTTGCGTGAATTTTCATATCAAGAAATGGTTTCTCCTTTAGAAAATACTGTGGCCGAACAAACCGCTGAAGCTGACCGCTAAACTCGCTGCGTTCGTTTGGCGGCAGCTCAGCTTTAACGTTAGACAGTGAGTCTATTAGCAAGGTGTTACATTGTAATTGTACAACGTCGTGCGAAAATCGCCGGGCGGGGAGGTGGGGGTTCCTGTGACAGGCAATACTCTCAAAGTTTGATTCGCATGACTGTCCCTTTCTCCAAATTGGCAGCCTCAGCGAGGCTGCCCGGAGCCAGTGGTAGGTGGAGGAGCGGGAGAGGCCTGCTTTGAACCGGGGAAGGCCCTAGGGTTTGGAAAAGTTGCCCGTAAGGGCGACCGCTATGCCCCAATTTTGTGTTGGTGGAGAACCCTGTCCCGGTCTCAGTATCAGAGGATATCTATATAAATCTTCGCTCGTGCTAAATAATTCTTGAATAATGTTAAAGCCCTATGATGAGAGAGAAGCCACATGATAAGACAATACAAAATAATTGTGGAGAAACATCCAGATGGATATGTTGCCTACCTCCTTGGTATCAAGGGCGTGATTGTGGGGCAAGGAGACACTTACGAGGAAGCGCTTGCTGATGTTAAATCTGCATAAAATTTCATATAGAAACATTTGGAGATGAAGTATAGACCCACCAATCTTTGAGGCTTTTGTACTTGAAGCCGGAGTAGAAAGTTAAAAGTCAAGATTTCCTATTGATGCTCCAAAACGGAGAGTAATAAGGGCATTAGAAATATCAGGTTTCCGTTAACAATCCGACCGCCATTCCGCTGCGCTTCATAGCCGCTGCTGAGACTTGGCGTTAAACGAGAGAGGGAATTATGGAACCTGTTTCCTTTATAGCGGCTGAAGATAATCCGCCGGATTTGATCCTGTCATTTGCGATCTGGCAGCCAGAATTGGAAGATATCAGAAGCCTAATTCTTGTGCGGACTCCGGAATTCGAGATCTTCCTGGATGAATTCGAGCGCGGGGTAAAAGTTAATGATGAAGCTTGGCCGAAGGACGAACATGAGATGCTAAAGAAGATCGACCTCGGTGACGACTTCGCANGGATCATCACGGATCATCATCAATTCGAGTTGGATTTGAGAAAGGTGGATAAAGGGGAAATAGAGCAGGCGAAGGCCATCATAAAAAAGATGAATTTTGACGGTCGTTTTGAAATGAGGATCGATTCTTGAACAGACAGACGGGTCCTAGACATTCGCTCGAAAGGGGCATTTCTCCAGGAACCGGAGCCCCCAATTAACAAACAACCCATCAACAGGAATAGTAAAACTTGACGTCCCCTAACTTCGTAAAAGTTCGTGTCCCTGGACACATGTAAGTACTGCCGCCGGATCCTGAATCCTGGCGTGTGTGGTTACATTCGAGAGCCGATGCCGAAGCTGCTGCGAAGTATGTCTGGGGTAGCTTAGGGATCACGTGCACATGGTGATGTGCATTGCGCCGAATTACAGCATATCTTCGGTGATGGGAAAGCTGAAAAGCCAATCGGCTTCACAGTTTGAGGAAGGCATTTCCATGGGTGGCCAAGGTGTATTGGAACGAGAATATTGTATGGTCCTCGGGCTACTTCGTCAGCAGCGTAGGCGTGGATGAAGAGACGGTAAAGCGATACCTTGAGTCT